>WPCK01376327.1_pt1 | contig 25318 bp, 22 predicted proteins | sample 5399851 | NCBI WGS metagenome assembly WPCK01 (sample SAMN12869471, study PRJNA574797) | sludge metagenome | isolation source: wastewater treatment of pH11 | place: China:Beijing | collected 2019-05-20 | reverse complement strand
CTGCGGGCCTTGATATGCGTAGCTGAACTCGCCAGAGTTCAGATCCTCTCCCCGCTACTACCGACGCGAGCCAGATAATCGTTGTGCCGGCGGCGCGCCTGCGGCGGCCCCTAAATCGACCAGGGGGCGCGCATCGGGGGACACATATACTTGCCTGTCCCTTACTCTGCTACTCTCGCGACAATACCGAAAAGTCAACATATTCACAGTTCACGCCGACCAGTTGAAAGAACATCAGTTCGGTCAACGTGTCATCCCATTCCGGGTAAAACGGCGGTTGGGGATAGCAAAACAAGGCCAGAAAATCTGCCGGTATCACGCCAGGCTTCTGTCCGTAGTCCCATGGAATCCATCCGACTCCCGCCAGATAGAACTCGAGGATCGTGTGGTGATACCCGTGTCCTGTATCGCCAATGAACGCGGAATGACCGCGCACGAATCGCGCTGGTATCCCGTTCGCTCGAAGCAATGCCGCCGCAGCCATGCAACGACCTTCACAATGCCCGTAACCCTGCTGGATGATGTCCAGCGAAGTCTCGCCGGGATCGGTTACGCCCGGAGCGATGTAATCGATATTCTCCTGACACCATGCCAATACCGATTTTACTGTTGCGAAGGGAGTATTCTTTCGCAGCGATGCGGCCAATGCGACCACGTCCGGGTGACCCGATGTGATGAACCAAGTGTCTTGAACCAGGTGACTGACCGACGCCGGATAACCCCATTGGGCAAAGTTGGCGGCGGCTGTTACGTCTGCTGGCTCCATTTCCACGTAGACTCTGATCAAGACCTCGTCCTCTTCCGGCAGCGCCCGATAGTACGGCTGCCCATCAACTGTCTGAATCGGGTTCGTGTACGTCGAACCCGACCATGGGCTGGCGATTCCATCGGTATAAAACACAAAACTGGACTGCGTAAGTGTGTTACCGATGGGAATCGGAATGTGAATATATGGCGCCAGATGATCCTGCGCCTGCACATCCGCAACAAGAAATTCAAAATCAACCCGATAGCTTCGGGACAGAATACCGTCGATCCGTTGCAGGATTATCGCCCGTGAGTTCCCCCAGGTTGATTCAACTGCCAGAAGTTCGTCGGCGATACCGCGCGCGTTATTGAGCTTTCCCGCCGCCATCGTACATTGGGCAAACAGCGCTTTGTCTTCAAGGAGCTGGGTCTCCGTCATAAGAACCTTTGCCCAGTGAGTCGCTTCCATGGCCTTGCCGGTTGCGATCGCGCATTGGACATACAGCCGCAAAGCGTTCCAGTGCTGGGGATTGTTGCTCCAGACTCCCCATGCCTCAATTCGGGCAAGGCGGCATTGATTGTTCTGATAATACGCTTCGGCAACGGCGAAGTCCTGGGCAGTCGCCGTTTGCGTAAATCCCGACAGGACCACCACCAGAATCAATGTGAACAGGCGAGTTTTTGCGGGTTTTTTCATGACTTCCCAATGCGGATCAAGGTAAGAGGGGACGCTTCTACGAATCAAGAATCCCTCGATCTGCCGGGTCGGTCGCGCAATCCATCCTTTCGCCAAAATTATTTGTAAATTCTCCCGGTCAAACGTCCATTAAACCGATTGGGCTTTAAGAGCCTGTCTGCGAAAGAAGCGCAAGAGGACCGGGTACGCCCCTCCTGGAGCGACAGGCTCCATGGCTCAAAGGAGCAAAAATCGCCTGTCGATTATCGTTTGATTCCGGATCCCGGGCGTTATCGGACCGGGCCCGGATTCCCAAACACGGGCGCTGCGGCGGGACGGGCCGTCTGATTCAGAGGTGTGATTGCGGATTCGGCAGGCAAGGTGCCGGATTCCGTTTCATTTTTTGGCTCGCCTTCAGCCGAATCAGCTGCAGGTCTTAAGCTTTGGTTGCCAGTCGCGACGGACGAATGGTTTTTTGGCACCGAGGCGCCGGAGGCAAGTTGCCGGCCCAGCGACCGGGGCATGTTGATCGTTGTCGTTCGCCTCAGGGAGGCCGCATTCTCCGTCAGCAAGGCCGCATTGGTAACGGAATCGGAAACATTTCCCGGGATGGTGGCACTTGTCTGCCGAACCTGGTTGGCATATTTCTCGATCTCTTCGTCCTCTTCGGCCATTTTGCCGCGCAACATGGCGATGGAGTGCCCGGAGCTGACCAGTTGGCCGTTCGTTGGCCGGAAGATCGGGACAAGCGAGACGGTTTTTCGTGGACCTCCTGCCTCGTCCCACGGGATGAACACGTTGTACGACGGTCCAATGGCGGACTCGCTGTATCTCTTCTGGAATTCGCTGGCGAGAAAGACGTATTTCCGGTCCGGCTTTCGGCTGGCCTCAATTGAATTCCGGTCCCCTTCCCCGCTGTCGTCGTAGGCATAAACAGTCAGCTCGCCGTCGACTCGAACGGGGTTGTTTTGCGCGTCGTAGAAATAAACCCGGCCGCCAAAACCGCGCGTCCCTTTTTTGTCGCGCAAGGCGGGCAGGCTGTCCTCAGTCCAGATAACGGCTATTCGGTGAGGTTGCACAAATTCCGCTTCTTTCGCCTTGAGCGGTCCCAGCTTGCTGAACACAGTCGGTTTGCGCATTGACTGGCAACCCGTGTTGGCGAGGACCACCAGTGCGGCCACGACTGCGAACAAGTAGCGATTCGAGTGGCTGACGGGCATGGCTCAATTCCTGTTGTTGTCAGGCTCTGGAGTCGTGGATTGGGTGCCGTTCGACTCAGGTTGTTGTTCATAGGTATTGGCGTCCGGGATCGGCGCCGGTTCTTCGAGCGGCAAATAGACCGGGTTGTGTCCGGTGGGGTCCTTGTCCGGGTAATAGGTCGCCGGGATGCCGGTTCCGGTGTTTTCCGGGTCGAACTCGCCGTAACCCAGAGGCCCGTAGATCTCGGCGATATCGGCAAGGCACCAGTGCATGCGGTCCATCTCGACCTGATTCGTTGCCTCGATCTGCGCATCGCTGTCGACCAGGTAGGGCGTCAGAACGATCAGCAATTCCGAGCGGGTGTGATTCTCCGATTCGAACGAAAACAATGGCCCGATCACTGGAAGGTCGGACAGGATGGGCGCACCTCGCCGTTCACGGGAAGTCGTATCCTGGATCAGGCCCGAAAAGGCCACCGTCTGGCCGGAACGGGCCATGATCGTCGATTGCGCCTGCCTGATATTGATGGGTGGCGAACGAATGACTTCACCTTCGCTGACAAACACCGGAGTACCCTGCGATTCAGGTCCGAGGGTTGAGTTCACGGCATCGACGTTCATGATGATCATTCCGTCCGGGCTGACCCGGGCTGTGATCTGCAAAATCACGCCGACAGACGTGTCTTCCACGTTGATCGTCGTGGTACCGTTGATGTTGTTATTCGCATTGGCTGAAACAATACGTGCCACATTGGAACCGACCTGAACGCGACCTTGCAGGTTTTCAAGGGTAGTGATGTTTGGAGTGCTCAGGACACGCACGACACCACGGTTTTCGAGGGCACGCATCAACACATTGATGGATTCGTTTCCGGCCGAAAGCACCAGACCACCGTAGCCAAGTGTGGAGTTGCTGCGCCCCATATTCAGGTTGCTGAGCCCCTGACCGGCGAGATTTTCCCGAGTTGCAAGGGAAGCAGCTGTATTGTTGTTGCCAATGGCTGCCTGATTAAACGGAAATCCGATCGTGCCAATGCCCCGGTCAAACAGCAGGGAATCCTGAATTCCAAACTCAACGCCGAATTCCATCAAATCATCCAGCTGGACCTCGGCAATCAGTACCTTGACCCTGACCATTGGCGGGCGCCGGTCGAGTACCTCAATCAGGCGGATAATTTCGTCGTAATAGGCTGGCGTTGCATTGATAATCAGGCTGTTGGTGACAATTTCCGGCACGACAATCACTTGCCTGCGGGCGGCCTCTACTGGATTAAGTGACCGCGGGTCGGCGGAAATGATGTCCTGCCGGCTCGTGAGCCATTCGTTGATCGCGATGGCAAGATCTTCGGCGGATGCGTTCTTCAGCTTGTGGGCGGACACCACCCGGTTGTCGAGCGGAGCTTCATCCAGCCGGTAAAGCAAATCTTCTACAACCTGAAGGTCGCCTTCGGGGCCAGCCACAATAATGCAGTTGGTTTGCGGTTCGACGCTGAAGCGGAGATTGATCAGCGCTGCACCAGCCGTCGCACTGGCCGTCTGGAGAGGAAGGTTGCTTGTCGCGCCGGTCCCCTGGTTTCCGCCGAAACCCTGGTTGAAGCCCTGTCCCCCCTGTTGCTGCTGGGTGAACAGAGTCTGCAGCATCACCAGGATCTGCTGGGCATCACCATGAAGGAGCTGAATGACCTTGAGTTGTGTTTCGGCATCCGGCATCACGTCGAGTTGCCGGACCAGCTCTTCGATCAGCGGCATGCTCTCTTCCGGCGCCGATACGACCAGCTGGTTTGCCGATGCATTGGCGGTCACGCTGACATCAAACAGCAGCCCGGAAGCAACTTTCCGGTTGCCATCCATAGCCATGATTTCCAGCATTGTGGTCCGGGCTCGCGAAAGTGCCTGTTGCTGATTCTGGTTTTGCGTTTGCTGGACCCCTTCCTGTCCTGGTGCAAACGCCTGGGGGGCTCCTTCCATGTTGCCATTGATCGCATACTGCAAGACGATTGCCAGGTCAGTGGCGAGGGCATTCTGGATCCTGAACAGCCGCACCACGTTTTTCGACTCGATCTGCAAGGTGTCAATCTGCTCGATGAAGCGGGCCGCCCGATTGATGGCCTCGTTGCTCCCTTTGACAATCAGGGCGTTGGCGCGATAGTCGGTGATAATGGCAATCGGGCCGTGTATCGAGGTGATCCAGGTTTGCGGCTGATCGGTGGCATTGGACTGCTGTTGTTCCTGCACGAAAAAATATCCGCGAAGTTTCTGTGCTGCGTCGATTGCGGAAAGATGTTTAATGCGGAAGACGCGGAAATCAAGCGGCGCTTCTGTGGGTGGCGACTCGATGTCCAGTTGGGCGACAAGTTCTTCGATCGCGGCAATCGCTGAAGGCGACCCAATGACCAGCAAGGAGTTTCGGTCCGGGAAAGGAGTGACCGACACATCGCCAAATTCGGCGCGATACTGGGCTTCGTAAATCGCATCCACTGCCGTCTTGATCGTCTGGGCATTGGCGTTCAGCAAGTCGATCCGTCTCTGGTTGGGCTGAGCAACTTCGGAAGCCCGCACCAGTTCTTCGATCATTTTTTTGACTTTTGCGGTATCTTCCGGGGCCCCGATCAGGACGATCGTGCCGTATTCGTCGATGATCTTGATCTGGACCTTTCCGGAAAGCGTATTGTCTTCGATCTGGTAAATCGCCCGCGGCTGATCGGGCAATACTTCCTGATTCTCCTGAATTACTGGCTGGGGAGGATCCTGTTCCTGGGGATTCAACGGCCGCAAAACGGCTGACGACGACGTGGCCCGTTTCGGCGTTTCCCCGAGGATCCCGGATGCCGCTTCCGCGGCCGGCCGCGAATAGGCGGCATTCAAGGCCTGACGGACCTGAGCGCTGCTGAGTTCCTGCAGCCCGAGACTGCTGGCGGCTGCGCGAACCACTGACGATTCGGCCCGTCCCATGCCGATCAGCTGCACCCGTCCGTCATTCAGTTCCGGAGCAATGTCGATCAACTCGACCATTTCACTCCAGACCATTGCGTCGCTCATCTCGCCTTCAAATGTAACGACGTTGTTGATGCGGTCGATCACAAGCGAGTTTGGGGGATTCCGCTTGCCCGGCAACTCAACCTTGATGCGCGCCGATTGCGGGTCCAGTGAATGGACCTTGAGGCTCTCCCCCCAGATCCGGCCAATGGCACTTTCAAACTGCTGCCAGTTGAGATGGCCAAGTCTCCGCCCCATCCGCGCCGACTCACCGGGTGGCAACTCTTCCACACCGCTGGTCAGCCGAACCTGACTTTCGTCGAGTGCCATTCCCTCCAGTTGTGTGGAAGGCGAGACCCCTTGCTGCGCAAGAACGGACGCGCAGGGAGCAATCAATACGGCACACAAAGCCGAGATGGACGGCACCCATCTCCCTGGAGTTGCGCGACTTTTGTTCAATCTCATCCTGGCAGGTCCTTCCTCAACACGGGTTTGCCAATGATCGGGAGACAAGCCTCTGCCCCCAATTCACGCATCCAAACACGGACGCTTCGACCGCGCAAGGCAAAGCGCGGCCTGTCGCTAGAATCGGCACATCCGGCACAATCGGAAAAACAAAACCAAACGAAATTTTCGGAATAATCGGTACGTTTTAACACACGTACCGCAACTTGCGGGATTTAGGCAAGCTTTGCCGGGCCGACAGGCCTTTGCTAATACTGAATCAGGCTGAAAACCGGGTAAGAGCCAAGTCGCTTCCTCCCTTCCAGAAAGGCCAGTTCGATCAAAAAAGCGCATTCCAGGACGATAGCATGAGACTGTTCGACCATGGCGCAACAGGCACTGACTGTTCCCCCCGTTGCCAGCAGGTCGTCGACTACGAGTACACGCTGACCAGGCTCCAGCCCATCGACGTGAATTTCGAGAGTGTCTTTCCCGTACTCCAGCTCGTAGGTGTGGGAACGCCTTTCGTAGGGGAGTTTTCCAGGTTTTCGGATCGGCACGAATCCGACCCCGAGCTCCAGGGCGAGGGGCGCGGCAAAAATAAAGCCCCTCGATTCGGCGGCGACGACGACATCGACCGGTTTCTCACGATAATTAGCGACCAGCTTTTCAATGGCGGCCTGAAACGCCTCGTGCGAGGCAAGAAGCGGAGTGATGTCCTTGAACAGGATTCCCGGTTTGGGGAAATCAGGTATGTCGCGAATGTAATCTGAAAGCTCGATGGTTTTCATGGATTTGGGTTCTGCAGTCCTTAAACGTTTGCCTCCGGGCGAGGCAAATCAATGTCGCGGCTAACGAGAATAACGAAACCCTAAAGGGTGCGAAATCGGCCTGTTCCCCGCCGGCCCGATTTGTCCGGAGTTTTTTTGCATTTTTTTGTCGGACTGCGAACCTTTCGTGTCGACTTGCATCCAAGTAAACAGAACCGGTAGTCCGTGCAGGAGATGCTGTGCCTCGGGCTGCCGGTTTGAGGGAAAACCCGACGAGGGTCCCCGAAAAAAACTTGCCGCAATCTCCGTTTCGCGATAGAGTTGCGGCACGTGCCCGGTTTCTCGGGATGGAAACCGGAGTATTCAAAACGTTTCTGACACTGTGCGTCGTCACAGGGAGGCAGTGAAATGCGTTCGAACATTCTCAATACCGCTTTGCGCCATAACGGAATTTCCGTGGTACGCGCTAACGGTTGGCAGATGGTCGGCCAGGTACTGCCGCAAGCCCTTCGGCGACGCCTCATGCAAAGACTCCAGGGGATCCTGGCGTTCCATCATGAACGCTCCCGTGGCTTGAAGGCCAAGGATTGCCGCAACGACATATCAGGCAACCGTTTCAACGGTTTGCCGTATGCCTGCGGCACCATGCCCGGTACGGGCATCGACCCCACAAGCGGCACACGCTGGATAACGGGCTGATTCAGCCCTGCGGATTGCAAATCGCAAGCCGCCAAAAAGTTTTCCAGAGATGTGTCGCGGCCATCGGCCCTTTGCTCTCCTTTTGTTTCCGGTTCGTCAACTTTTTTCGCGCGCCTGCATTTTGCAGGTATTTGTTGGCCCTGCCAGCGTTTGTTGCGAGAAAGGGCCTGCCGGCCCATGGTCTCAAACGGCCATAACCCGTTCGCGACGGGAACAAGAGGACTTGACCCCGCACAAGTCATCCAGTCAGGAACACAATCATGAACGCACTCGCCCGGGAAGGAATCCAGGAAATACAGCGCACGACCCGGCTTGTTATAGCAGCCAGGGCTGGCGACCGCTCGGCATTTGGTGAACTGTTTGTCCAGTTCCAGCCTTCGATCTACAGCATCGCATTCCGCCGGACCGGCGACGTCAACGACGCGCAGGAACTGGTTCAGGATGTCTTCATCCAGGCGATGGAAAAGATCGATCAGCTCCGGACACCGGAAGCATTTCCCGGCTGGCTGCGGCAGATCACCGTTCGCATGTCGATCAATCGGATGGTCCGGCGACGAATGGCTTTCGCCACGGAGCCGGAGATCCTGCAGGCTACGGTACTGACCGATGAGCCTCCGGAAAGCGATATGGTTGACCGGGAACAGGCGGAAAAGGTTCGCGAGGGCCTTGCCCGACTGCGCCCCATGGACCGCGAAACGCTTGAAGCGTTCTATGTCCGGGGGAAATCCCTGGCCGAAATGGCCGACGAGTTCGAGGCTCCGATCGGAACGATCAAACGGCGTCTGCACGTCGCCCGCAAGCGGCTTGCCGACGAAGTAGACGAGTTCGCCCTCGTTTGAACCAGTCCTCTTTCCGTCAGGCAAACCATGGCTGGCCGGTCAAACGGCCAGCCATTTTCATTTTCCCGAACTTCAAAGGAATTTCTTCTTCGCCTGCGACGCTTGAATCAGGTACGAGGAACCGGAAGAACTACCGACCATTTCCTTGATCAGCCGGCGAACGACAGCTTCAGCGGCTGCTCTATGCGACAGAAATCGGCGAAACTCATTCGAATCGCTTCCGAATGCGTGTCCCCTTCGAAGTAGATGCACGGCTTGTCGGCGAGGCTCTCATCGACAACCGTTTTCATACAGTATTCCAGACCAAACGGAGGCAAGACTCCTTTTTCCGTCTCCGGACAATGTTGGCTGATTTCGCCCTCCTCAGCCAATTCGAGGCGGCAGTAGCCAAGGGCCTTCGAAAGACGATCCACTTCCACATGTTTGGATGCCGGCAACACCGCGACGATCCATGTGTATCCGCCATCTGCCTTCAACAAGACCGTCTTGGCAACCTGGTCGTCGGGAACATTCAGGGTTCTTGCCAGCCGCAGGGCATTACTCGACTCCGGATGCCGGATTACTTCAAATGGCACCTGTCTTTGCTCAAGAAATTCAGTGGTCTTCATCGTTGACTCGAGCGCCCGCTCTTGCCCGATCGACCGGGTTTAAACACCCGGCTCATGCGCAGTGAACGCAAGTGGAAGTGAATGGCAAGGCCGCCAGCCTTGCCTCCGGAATTCTCTTTTCGCATTGCACGCAAATCCCGTAAGTCCCGTTTTCGATCCGCTCGATCGCCCAACGGATTTCGTGGATATCGTTCTCGCTCAGATCGCCAAGTGTATTCAATACCTCATCGTTGGCATGCAGCGCCGCGTTTTCCTCCCAATCCGGGCTGCCTGGGTCGCTCAGGCGAAATTCGATTCGTTTCGCGCGCTCTTCCAGTTCAGAGAGCTGGGCCTGAAGTTTGGCCTTGATCATGGAGTAATCAGTCATCAATTGTCTCCGTCCCCAAATCGGAAGTTCTTTCGACAGGATATTCCTTGCCGATACAGGAACACAAGCAAGAATCGTACCAAAGTCCTTCGCCGGGTCGGAAACTGCCGGTTCCATATGGCAAAACCGGGGAAACAGCGCGCCTGCGCAATCGCACATAAATCAATGGGACAACTTGCATCACGCAAGTATGTGCGGACCGGCACAGCACGTTGCACACGAGCCATTCTGTACGGGAAACAGCCCTTCTCCCCGGAAGAATCTCACTTTTTCGACTCGTCGAGTTCCCCTGCCGTTTCCTGTAGCGTAAAGCAAGGATTCAGCTGCCATGCGCCAGTGCGAAAGTACTTCTGGATAAACCGGTCGCTTGCCTGATCGTTCCGATTGACTCTCACGCGACGCGAAATTTTCCTGAAGCGCTGTTGTCCGGCTATTCCTTGAACAAGTCGAGGAACCGATCCTCGTATTGCGGGAAAACCCCGAGGCCGTCCAGTTCAGATTTGAGGATGTAGGCTTTCGAGCGGTCTTGCTGCGCATCCCGGAACAGCTCTTCAATCCGGCTCTCATCTGCAGGGTCAAGCAGCGGATGGTTATCCGGGGTTCCAACATCGAATTCAGGCACTTCGCTCTCCTCGATTCGGTGCCGTTCAGAAACTGCCTCTTCGGCCTTTGCCAGGATTTCAGTCAGCTGTCGATCAACCGACCTGGCTTGAATGGCCAGCTCCGACAGATCCAGCTTGATCCCCGAAATGGCTTCGAAAACCTTGAGTATCGCCAGTGAAGCTCCCGGATAGGGAATTTGAGTGAACAAATGCGGCATCTCTCCGAGCAGACAGGTCCCTTTGAGACCACCTTCCGCGGCGGCTCCCAGAAGCACGCCATTCATGCCGCTGATATTGCCCTCCTTTACCAGTTCCAGATCGTATTTTCGCAATTCTTCAACACCTTCCGGCGATGTCGCCGCACCAAATACCCTGGGATTGCCAGAAGGTCTCAGTTCTGTCGCCATTGCGGCAAACGTGAAAACACGCGTTACCCTGGTCTGCTTTGCAAACTCGATCAAACGGCGGCAGAATTTCCCTCGCCAGTTCACAGGCTGGGACTCGCCAAGAAAGACAATAATATCTGGTCCGTTTTCGTCGGGATTTCTCCAGGCAAAAAAACGGCTGCGCGGCAAGCGGCCCGGCGAAATCAATCCGTTCCTGACCTCCACATGCTCGGCATCAAATATCTCATCCGCGGAGAATTCCGCAAAACTGTGCATGCCAAGTTTCGACATGAGGTAATAGCCGGCGGCGATTGCGACGCTACCCATGCCAGGCCATACCGCAACAAGCCATGGATTCCGGAATTGAAAACTCGCACTCATGATTGCCCTGCGCCCGTTTGATCTGCGGAGAACTCAATGCAAACGGGTATCAAAATCGCTCAATATCGAAAAACGGCGGCGACCGGTGAATTGGCTGGCAATTTCGCCTCGTTCATGTTGAAAACCGCTCCACCCCTTCCCAGCGTCTCGGCAATGGCCAGATTGACCAGATCGTCATCGTTTTTCCGGTTGGTGACTTCCAGTTTTCCGGTTTCCGAATGAATGCGGCCATACATCGTTGCATGAGGATCCACAAACAACAGCCGGATCCGGCCTTCGCGAGCGGCCGGAACAATCGTTTCGATATCGTGGCTGGTACGGCCGGTTTCCGCGTTTTCCCGATAAACTGTGGCGAAATCCCCAATTTGCTGTTGTTGCAGATCGTGGATAACTCGAGACGCAAGCTGGTGAAGTTCGAAGTCCGATTTCGCCGCGAGGCTTCCCGGCACATACGAATCGACCAGGTCCGCGTGTGTATTCACCTCGCGGTAAATCGCCTCCATTTCCTTGACGCAGGCAAGCACGAGCGGTGCTTTCCGGCCTCGAAGAAAACTGGATACGGCCTTGTCAACTTGCCGGCAAAACGCCTTGTGATCATCATCCGACGTGTCGCCTACCCCTCCCTGACCATGAAAAACTGCACCCTGCTTTCGACTTCCATACGAACCGGGCGTCGACATCGCTGAATGAGTCTGTTGCCCTCGGTCAACGGAATGGTAATTCAGCGCTTCATCCATGGATTCCGGAAGGCCAGGCACATCCATTTTCTGCAGCTCATCGGCACCAACCCTGAAAAGTGTCACGTCCTTTTCCGTCAGCCGAAGGAGATACCAGGGCGTTTCATCGAGAACCTGGCCGACGAGCGGTTTCAGATTGAAGTGCCCGCCGACGGTCACGCCTTCCGAAACAGGAGCAGGCAGTCGCCATGCATGGAAAATCCCCGGCGCAACAAAAATGGCCACGCCGTTGCCGCGTTCGTTCCAATCCTTCCCCTGGCCGGAAAGTTTTGATACCGGCTCAAGCATCTCGATGGCATTCGGTTCCGTCATGCCCTGTTCCAGCAACAGGCTTTTTGCCTGGCGAAGCAGGTTATTCAATCTTGCTGAGTCATCCCCGTGCCCCTTTCCACCGGGATGCGCCGGAAAATAAATGGAAATGCAAGGCCTCCCCGGAGAAGCCAACAGAGTTTTAATTGCGGTCCGTTCTATCCGTTTCATATAGGCACCTATTCCACATCAAACACCGACACCACCTGTCGAAAAACTTGACAGATCAGCCTTTGTTACCGCCTGACAGTGCAGATAGTGCGCCGTTCGCAATGAAAAAGGGAAGAGCCCGGAAAAGGGGCTTTCGCCGGGAAGTTAATCCTGCTTTTTATTCATTTCAATCGGACCAATGCCAGCCATTATCGCCCATTGCCGTGCAAACGTGCGATTACGCACTCTGGCAAAAAGTCCCTTTCGACATTGTCGTAACAGGTCAATCTCGCAAAGCGCCTCATTGAGGCGGGCAGGCCCACTGCCGTAAATCCCGGATGCCCCGTCGCGGGCCAGGGACCACCGTGGTTCATCGCAGGAGAAACTGCCACACCTGTCGGCATTTTATTGTGCAAGACACGCCCCGCCATTCGGCGAAGTACCTTTGTCAACTGCCGCACGAGGTCGCTGGCATCGGAAAAATAGACGCAGCCCGTAAGACTCCCTTCAATACGCCCGGCGATCTGTAGCATTTGCTCAGCCGAATCGGCGAATACCGCCAGCGACGAAGGTCCAAACGTCTCCAGCTGAAACAGGTCGACTTTCTCCAGAAAGGATTTTCCGTCGGTCGAAAGCAGAGTGTTTTGAAAACGGTATTGGTCAATCCGGTCACCGCCGCACGCCAGTCTCGCACCGGCAGCCGTTTTCCGCGAAATGGCTTCACCGAGATGATCTGCAACCGATGCCGCCAGCAGAGATGCGACAGGCGCCGCCGCGAACTGGCTTGCAACCTCCGCGACAAACGACCGGCCGGCATCATCGTCCATGACGACGAAGAGATTCGGGCGAGTACAAAACTGCCCTCCGGCGCCCAGGCAACTTGAAACCAGCTCGGACGCGATGCGGGGATTCGACGTTAATGCATCGGGAAGAATGAAAACCGGATTGACGCTTGACATTTCAAGATAGATCGGATTTCCGGCCTTGTCGGCAACCTCTTTGAGAGCCATGCCTCCGGTTCGGCTTCCGGTAAAGGCAATCGCCCCGGCGCGTTTGTCGGCCACCAGCCGAAAACCCGTCTCGTTATCGATCCCGTACAGCAACTGCACGGTCGAATGTGGAAGTTCCGATTTCGCCAGGGACTCAAAGGCCATTTCCGCGAGCAGCCGGGTCGTCATCGGGTGCGAGGGATGCGACTTGGCTATCACCGGATTTCCAGCGGCAATCGCCGCCGCGAAATCACCTCCGGAAACCGCGTTGAAAGCAAGCGGGAAATTATTGGGACCGAATACAATCACCGGGCCGATCGGGCCCAGACACGAGAAAATATTCCGGTCGGCGTCGACAACGGGATCTCGCCAAGCTCCGGTTTCGGCAGCATTTGCCGCCTGGCGAAGCTGATCCACCGTTCGTGGCAATTCGACTTTCAGCAAACGCGGCTCCACGGGCAATGATGTTTCCTGCGAGGCCGTGGCACACAGCTCCGTCGCATTGCTCTCAATCCTGTGCGCATAGTCGCGAAGAAATCCGCCAATTTGCCGTGGATCGGATTCTTCCAGGACCCTCGCGGCAGATGTTGCCTCACCAAGGGCGACATCGCAGTCATGCCAGCCACTGACTGGATAAAAATCCGCGAAGGCAGCTCCCGTGACAGGGTTGACCGCCGCAAAGCTCGCTGAACGTTCGGCACCGGCAACCTCGGGATCGACCGGTCGAGTTGCTTCACGCCATTTGCCGCCAATCAGTACGGGTCGCATATCAGTGTATCCAGAAAAACAGTGATGTCAGAATCGGCCAGGAGAATACGGTTCAACGGGAATATGCGACGGCTTGTTGGACATGATCTCGGCAATGAGCTTGCCGGTTGCCGGTGCCAAACTGACTCCCAGCATGTTGTGCCCCGTTGCCAGGTATGCGTTGGACAGGCCGGGAACGCGGCCAATTATCGGCAGACTGTCCCAGGTCATTGGCCGCCAGCCGAACCACTGTTCCAGTTCCACGTTTGTATGAGGCGTTTGCAAATACGGCTCGGCGGATTCCCGCAATTGCAGGATTCGTCGCGGATCGATCGACTTGTCGAAACCGGCGAACTCCATCATCGAACCAAGCCGATACCCGTCATCGAACGGTGAGACGCCCACCTTGTGCTCCGGAAACAGCATCGGAAACCTGGGGCACCTCTCCGGGCGGGTCATCGTGACAGAATAACCCTTTCCAGGCTGGACAGGCAACCGACACCCGATGGCATTTGCCAATCGGGAACTCCAGGCTCCTGTCGCGAAGACAACATGATCGAACTCGATTCGCCCCGCATTTGTCAACAAGGCTGTGGCCCGTTGGTTGTCCTTTTCCATCGCGGAAAAACCGCAATTCTCCCGGAACATCACACCGAGGTGTTTTAGCCGGCTGGACCATGAAGAATTCAATTTGTCCGGTCGCACCGAGGCGTCGCCCGCGTAATAAAATGCTCCCGCGAGGCCGGATTTGAGTGCGGGCTCAAAATCCTGCAGTTCCCTCCCGTCAATTCGCTCGGCTCCCACCTGAAAATGCTCCCGCAGAAAAGCATCCGATGCGGCAAAATCGTCCAACCCTTTCGACGATTTCAGGACATACAACAACCCGCTCTCCTTCCATTCACATTCGAGTCGGTGTCCGGCAACCAGATTCCGGTATTCGTGCATCGAGGAATCGAGAATCGCCTTGAGTGCCGCCCCGGCGGTCAACATCTGGCTGTTTCGGCAGCGGAGGGCGAACTGCAGGAACCAGTTCAGATGTCTGATCGCCGTCCACGGCCGGACTCGAAAGGGCGCTCTGGAGTTGAACAGCGACTTGACGGCGACCTTGAGAGCATGCGGTTCCGTCAAAGGGAGAACATGACTGGGACAAACGTAGCCGCAATTCGAATGCGAACAGGCGCCACCGATTGTTCCCTGATCGATCACCATCAACTGGTAATTCAACTCGCGCAGATAATGGGCGCAGGCGAGACCGACAATTCCGCCTCCCACAACGACAACTTTTCCGCGACTCCCGGCGGCCACTTGCTCGCTCATCCTGTTTCACCTGGACAACGAGCCGGAGTTTGCCGAAGTTGCACCGTTTCTGCCCTCGTTTCGGCCGCACCACGCGGCCCACCATTCGCGAAACAGCCGCCACTGCGATTCGATAAAAGCCCGCTGGCTGTCGGACAGGCAGTCGAATGAATTCAGCTGAAAGTGGTACTCCGAATGGCCTTCAAGCACCATCAGATACTTGTAGTAAAGCACCAGATCCGGTCCTTCATCAAATGTCGACAACACGGCAAGTGCCTCGCCCAGTTCGAGGGCGAGGACACGAGATTCAGGATCCCCTGCGGCCGCTTGCTCGCAGAGACTGACCAGCATCAGGACCTCGCGTGGCAGTGCATTGCCGACGCCGGTGATGGCTCCGACCGCGCCGCAGTTCACAAACCCGTGAAACACCTGCGTGTCGACGCCGACCATCAACGAAAGGTCCTTCGAACCACTGGTGATGTGTTCCGCCGCCCGAGTCAGCGCATCGGCGCCACCAAACTCCTTGAACCCGACAAGATTCGGATATTTCGCGCGCAGCTGAAAGAACAGGTCGGCGCGTGTCTCAAATCCGTAATACGGACTGTTGTAGATTACGGCAGGCAAACCGTCAGCCGCTGCAAGTACTGCTTCAAAATGGGCCCGCTGTGCTGCCGGCGATGTCGAACGGGAGAGCAGACGGGGAATGACCATCAGGCCCACGGCACCTGACTCGCGAGCATGCCTCGCATGGTTGGCCGCCGATGCGGTATTCTGCGCGCCCGTGCCGACGACCACAGGAATTCCTGCCTTTGCAAGGGCTGCAACTCCCTGCATCCGCTGTCGATCTTCGAGCAATGGCCAATCGCCCATCGAGCCGCAATAAACGACGGCCTGCATTCCCGTGGCCATGAGTTGCTGCCCGGTGGCGACAAGCGCGTCAAAGTCGGGATTGCCTTTGCCGTCGCAAGGGGTCATTAATGCCGGCATGCATCCGCGAAACGTCGGGTTCATGGGAAGCCTTTCGCAAAAAGCTGGAGTTCAAACAATTCCGTATCGAAAGGGGTCGTCGCGATCGATCAGCAATTCGGCTTTGCCATTGACCCACGCGCGGCCGGCGATTGAGGGAAATACGCCACCCTCGGCGGCTTCAGCCACCGAACCAAGAAACAGGGTATCAATGATACTTGCCTGCTTCCAGATTGCCCCGGGGGCCAGGTCTCCGTCGGCGAACAGGCAAGCCAGCTTCGCACTTATGCCGGTGCCGCATGGCGAGCGGTCATAGGCTCCGCCGGGACAATGAACATAATTTCGCGAGTCCGCCCGCCCGGGGTCCGGGTGCGGCTCGAACAACTCGACGTGATCGATCTCTGCGCCATTGGCCCCGGTAATCCCGCCGCGATGAAGCGCCTCCCGTATCGCCTGGCAATAGTCGCGGAGGAAAGGGGCTTTTCGAAGGCTGAGCGGCACACCTGTCGGATTGTGGGCCAGAAAAAACCAGTTTCCCCCCCAGGCGACATCGCCCTTTATTTTTTCGAAGCCAGGAACATCGACTTCGACACTCGCCATATGACGGTAACTGCGGACGTTGGTTACCGATACCAGACCATCGCTGCGAAGGTCGGCTTCGACCCTGCCGGCAGGTGTTTCGATCCCGTGGCGGCCCGGCCCGATTCTGCCCATGTATTGCAGTGTTCTTGTCAGTCCGATCGTTCCGTGAATGCAGCCGTGAAGGACTCCGGCGTTGTTAAAAAACACGACTCCCGCAACGCAGTCATCGCGACGGGACTCGCACAAAAGTGCACCGACAAGGGCCTCGTGCCCCCGGGGTTCCAGCACACAGGCGGTTCGTATCCAGTCAAAGTCCCTGGCAAGACTCGCCCTCTTTTCGCCAGGCGTGCTTCCCGGTATCTCGGGGATACCACCGACGATCACCCGCGTCGGTTCGCCTTCCGTATGCGAATCAATCACGGAAATACAGGTTGACATATTCACCAAAGGGCGCGGGTTCAACGGAAGTGTATGGGAATCGAACCCACCGACCACATGTTTTTCATGCAGCCCAACGGTTTTGAAGACCGCGGGAGACACCAGTCCGCCAGACACTTCCCTGATTTCAGATCAGAAGCAAGGCGAAATCATGATAACAGAACTGCAAGCGCGGGCAACAACCGTGCGAATCCTAGTCGACGACAAGACCGGTGAAATCGGATTGGGGAGGCGGGTAGGCGGGATCAATGCGTTTCAATGCATCGAGCAAGAGTTCGCTGACGACCAGTTTCCGATACCATTTGCTATCTGCAGGAACAATATACCAGGGAGCATGAGCGGTGTTGCAGGATGTGATTGCTTCGTTGAATGCCTGCCGGTAAGCATCCCAGTGCTTCCGCTCCTCGTGATCGCGAAGATTGACTTTCCAGTGTTCCTTCGGGTCGTCGATTCTCGCCTGGAGGCGCTTTCGTTGTTCGTCCTTGCTGATGTGCAGGTAACACTTGATGATCGTCGTGCCGTTTTCGACCAGCATCCGTTCAAAATCGTTGATCTGCCGATAGCGCTGGCTCCAGTCCACTCCGGGGGCCAGATCGTGTACGCGGACGACAAGCACATCTTCGTAATGCGAGCGGTTGAATATCGTGATATTCCCCTTTCGCGGCACATGCTGATGAACGCGCCAGAGAAAATCGTGATCCAGTTCCTCAGCGCTGGGAACGCCGAAGGAATGAACGATCAGGCTGCGCGGATTCATCCCGGCAGTCACCGAGCGGATTGTGCTGTCCTTCCCACCAGCGTCTATGCCCTGCAACACCAGCAATAATGATCTCCGGTTTTCGGCAAAGAGCTTCTCCGACAACGTCGCCATCTTGCGAATGTTGTCGGCGATCCTGATTTCCGCGGAATCCTTGTCGTAATCCCCGGTAGTGACAAGCGAAGGTATACGATCCAGATCGCATACCGCTCCGACCGGCAAAGTAACAGGAATGGGCACGTTTTGGTCCAGAAGAAGGGTCGCCCCGGCCGGGGTGGCATCTGAAACGGGGCTTATCGCGTATTGGCTGTGGCCAGCCGGAATTCACCGGCTCGCTGAATGACCTTGCCGGTTTCCTTGCAAGTCCGTCGTTCCACCGGGCCATTCCAGAAGTCGTCCATGATTTTGTGCAAGTCCCTGTCGATATGTTCCAGCTGGAATTCGGCCTGATAAACAAGGTGGATATCATCCGGGCAATACCAGCGCAACTGATCCTTCTGGCCCACCGGTCGCGGGAATTCGACGATCAGGCCGATCGTGTCGGCAGGTCGCTGCGGGCGGTGGGGGACCTGGCGCGGACACAACCACATCTCGCCTTCACGGATCACCACATCGTGGGGAGGCGTTCCATCCAGTGGCCGGATCCGCACGGCGATATCTCCCTTCAGCTGGTAAAACAGCTCTTCGGTCGGGTTCACATGATAATCGTTTCGCGTATTCGGCCCAGTGGAAACGAAAACGATGACGTCTTCGGCCTCCTTGTAAAACTGCTTGTTCATCACCGGCGGCCGAAATTCGTCTTCGTGATCCGAAATCCACTGCATCAGGTTGAAGGGTCTTGCAATCGCCATACCGGCTACCTCCGCCATTTCGGGAAACTCATCTCGGACCAGGAAAACAATTAGAATCCGGCGTTACCGTCAAATCAAGCCAATGCGCTGTCGCCCGATTCGGCCCGGCATCGTGCCCGGTTTGACTCTGCGGCCCGACAAGGCGAAAATCCGGGATCTCGATGGGCAGCTTTCGTCTGCCGGGAAACCTGTCGGCACGGGCCCAACTCTTGCAAGGTGAATCATGACCAGGTCATTCAGTTTCTTGTTTTGCGTGTTCCTTTTGGGGGCAAGGGCCGATTCAGGTTTTGCGTTGCAAGAGGACCCGCGAGGTGAAGACGAAGAATGGATAGATTTGTTTGACGGCAACTCTCTCGATAAATGGATTAAAAGAGGGGGCGCCGCTACGTATTCCATTGAAGATGGCGCCATTGTCGGCACAACGGCCCCCGACACCCCAAATACCTTTTTGTGTACGCCGGACGAGTACGGTGACTTTGAACTTGAACTTGAGTTCAAAGTCCATCCGGAACTGAACTCGGGCGTGCAGATTCGATCACTGAGTCGGAGCGACTACCAGGATGGGCGCGTGCATGGCTACCAGGTTGAGATCGACCCTACCGAGAGAGCCTTTACAGGTGGTATTTACGACGAGGCCCGCCGCGGATGGATTTATGATCTCAAGGAGAACGAAGCAGCCCGGAAAGCGTTTCGCCAGGACGAATGGAACCAGATGCGGGTACTTGCAAGCGGCCATTCGATCAAGACCTGGATCAATGGTGTCCCTGCCGCCGATTTGACTGACGACATGACCGCTCGCGGCTTTATCGCGCTCCAGGTCCATGGAGTGGGCAGCCGGAAAGACCCGATCTCGGTTCGCTGGCGAAACATCAGGTTGCGAAAAATCGGGGACTGATTAGCAGCGCGGCGGGTTCCGGCGTAATCCGCAAATTTGAATGTTTGAATTGCCCGTCCGTTTCAGCCACCGGAAGCGCGTTTTACAGGTCGGCAACGTCTTGCGAATCTCCGCCAGGTAACAGGGGGTCCGGGCCGTACTTGTTACGACCCTGTTCTCCGCGCATGAAGCCACATTCCACCAGAACCCAGATCGCTCCAACGAGAGGGATGAATACAAGGGCATACCTCCAGCCGGAACGGCCGAGATCGTGATATCGCTTCACACCCAGGCATATCCCGACATACGCCGATAGCAGATTGGCAAGGCCGCCGACGACATACAGGGGGATCAGTAATCCCGTGCTGAGGGCGAGGCTGGAAACTCCCCAGGAAGTCTTTCTTCCCCAGACTTTTGCTCCCGCAAAATCGAGAAACACGACGTAAATGCCGGCCACTGCGAACAGCGCGAGCATGATGATCAAGCCGAAAAGAAGACTGCTCAGCCACCATTTCTTTCGGTTGATTCGGCCATCCAGAGAGAACAGGGTCTCTGTCGACAAGTATCCCTTGCGACGTTTTTCTGCCTTGAGCCGTTCCTCTTCGTCCGCGTTGGCCAGACTGGAGCTGGTTCGCGTCGGGTCGGCGCCAAGACGTTTTTTCTCTTTCGCAACCCGCGCGGCGCGCACCGCTTCGATGTCGACCTGGACAAAACCCGGGTCCATCACCACATGGTTGGCAAGGGGATCAGCATTATAGGATACGGATTGCGGGAACAGCGCTGGCGTCGGCGCCAGAGGTCCCTCGAGCCCAACACTTTTCCAATCTGCCGCCGAGGCGACAGGTCCGATTTGCGGCACGGGAGCCGGAGCCTGAGCGGCCGGCTTTGCCGCAGAGCCCTGAGGCCGCGCCGGCTGGGCCGATGCGGGATGGGCGACAACCCTGAACGTGGCCTGGCAAGCCGGGCATTTCATCGGCTTGCCCACGTTCTGTGAGGCGACGCGATATTTCTTATGGCACTTTGGACAAGCAGTTACCTGATCCACTTTTCACTCCTGACGGGCGGGAACGACTCTATTCTGGTCAGTCCGCGCTTTTGAAACAAGAAGCGCGATTCATCGGGAAAGTCCGCCTGGACGGATTTTTTTCGATCGGCACATCGTCCGCAAAGGTCCGGTTGAAACGTCTGTGCCGTTTGCACCTGCGGCCAGCGTAGTTGCTATTGAGGAAAGTCGCCGGATTGGGCAAGCCCTGCCAATCGGGGGCTATATTTGCGAGGCAATTTTTCTTCCGCTGCGGGCCGGAAGCAACCCCCTTTTCACGGCCACGAAACAGCAATCCCCTGCAACCGGTAAATCACCAGGCAAATCTGGAACTGGAACGACCGAAATGGCACAAGCATTGAAACCGGGTTTCAAGCCCGGCACATCCCAGGCAAACGAGTTCGAACAGCTCAAGCAGCGTATTCATCAGCGCCTGATCGGCAAACTCGACCTGAACCGGATTGGCGAGTTTGAGGGAGAAGTCCTTCGCAAGGAAATCCGCATGGTTGTGGAGCATCTTTGCGACAATGAAAACGCCTTGATGAACCGGTCGGAAAGGGACCGGCTCGTCGACGAGGTTCTCGACGAGACTTTCGGACTCGGCCCGCTGGAGCTGCTTCTGAAAGACGCGACGATCAGCGATATTCTGATCAACGGTCCAAAAAACATCTATGTCGAACGTCGCGGCAAGATGGAAAAAACAAATGTCGAATTTCGCGACAACGGACACTTGCTGCAAATCATCGACCGGATTGTCTCCAAGGTCGGCCGCCGGGTCGACGAGACCTGCCCGATGGTAGACGCCCGCCTTGAGGATGGTTCCCGTGTGAACGCGATCATACCGCCGTTGGCGCTCGATGGCGCGGCGATGTCGATTCGTCGCTTCGGTTCCAAGCCTCTCAAGCTGGAAGACCTGTTGCGATTCAAGGCCTTCACGCCGGAAATGGTCATGTTGCTGGAAGGAGCGATGAAGGCCCGCCTGAACATCATCATCTCGGGAGGTACCGGTTCAGGCAAAACGACACTGCTCAATACCTTGTCCAGCTTTATTGGCGCCCACGACCGCATCGTCACGATTGAGGACGCCGCGGAATTGCAGCTGCAGCAGGACCACGTGGTGCGACTGGAAACCCGCCCCCCCAATATCGAAGGCAAGGGACAGGTCACGGCAACCGACCTGGTAAAAAACTGTCTGCGTATGCGTCCCGAACGGATCATCATCGGCGAATGCCGCGGTCCCGAGGCGCTGGACATGCTGCAGGCCATGAATACCGGTCACGATGGCTCGTTGACCACAGCCCACGCAAACTCGCCGCGCGACTGCATCGGTCGTCTGGAAACGATGATCCTCATGTCGGGCTTCGAGCTCCCCATGAAGGCCATGCGAACGCAGATTGCCAGCGCGGTGAACCTGATCGTTCAGGCCAACCGGCTCCAGGGAGGACCGAGGAAGGTCACGCACGTCACCGAGATCGTCGGCATGGAGAACGAGACGATCGTGATGCAGGACATTTTCCGTTACATCCAGGACGGCATCGACGAGAACGGTCGCGCCGTGGGTCGCTTCATCTGTACGGGCGTCCGGCCGAAATGTCTCGACAAACTGGAAGCGGCCGGCGTCAAGCTGCCGGCGAGCATTTTCCAGGAACGGGTAATGCTTGTTGACTAGTCAGGAAACCAGGTCGAAAACCGGCCGGAACCCATAAACTTCAGCGGAATCACAAAATGTTCCCGATTATTGTCTTCGTTTGCCTGGTCATCTGCTTTGCCAGCCTTGCCGGTGGCGTAGCTCTCGTCCTGCGAAATCGCCAGGAAGAAGGCCAGATGGCAGATCGCCTTGCCAACTTCACCAATCGTGGACGCAAGCTGAGTGCGGGGAATGCCGCCAAGTCCATTCTTGCCCACCAGGGGGACGAAGTTCAGGGTTATCTGTATGACCTGGTCACGCGGAACATGAACATCAAGCGGATGATCTATCAGTCCGGATCAAAAATGTCGGTGAACAAGTTCATCGGCCTTTCCGCCGGACTGGGACTGGGCGCGGCGGGCATCGCAGCAGTTGTCTCTCCCACCATGGCACTGGTCCCCGTGGCATTGTGCTGCTGTCTGCCGTTGCCGCTGGTCTTTCTGATCTTCAAGCGCAATCGGCGGATGAGGAGATTCTCCTCTCAGCTTGCCGATGCCATGGATGTCCTTTCCCGCGCCCTTCGCTCCGGATACAGCTTGCCCGCCGGTCTGCAACTGATCGGACAACAGATGAGCGAGCCACTCGGCCCCGAGTTCATGCGCTGTTTCGAGGAACAGAATCTGGGTATCTCAGTGGAACAGTCGATCCGTCAGATGACCGAACGGGTCGGCAACGTCGACCTTCAGTTCTTTTCGACTGCTGTGATTCTCCAGCGTCAGACCGGTGGCGACCTTGCCGAGATTCTCGACAAGATCAGTCATCTGATCCGCGAACGTTTCAAGATCTGGGGACAAATCCAGGCACTGACCGGCGAAGGCCGCCTTTCGGGCATCGTGCTGCTGGCCCTCCCTCCAGCCCTTTTCCTCGTCATGCTTAAACTCAACTACAACTACGTGATGATGTTGTTCAATGAACCGCTGGGACAAAAAATGCTGGTCTTCGGCATCGTCCTGCAGGTACTCGGCGCACTCGCGATCAAGAAAATCATTACCATCAAGGTGTAACCATGAATCCTTTTGTCCTTGCCGCCATCGACGTCGTGCTACTGGCACCGATTGCTGCCTTTCTGGCAATCACGGCGTTTACCTGGCTGATTATGGAGATTTTCTTTTTCCGCAAGACGCGCTCGGAAGAGCGCCTTGACAGGATGAAAGCCGGCCGCGAGGATTCGACCCGCAGCAGTGGCGCCGAAGGCTTCACCAAAATCCTCAAGGAAGCAAGCCCCTCGCTGGCAAAGACACTGCAGCCGAAAAGCGAGGCAGATCAAGGCAAACTTCGCGAAAAACTGAATTTCGCCGGCTTCCGCTCGGAAGAGGCCATGGCGATGTTCCTTACCGTCAAGCTGTTGAGCGCGGTAGGGGGCGTGCTTCTCGGTGGCGGCATCTCCTTTTTCGTCAGCGGTTTCACCACCGGGGCCATGTTGAAAACGATGATGGTCGGCGGCGTTTTCTTCTTCGCCCCCGAGTTGATCCTCTCCTACCTGGCTTCCAAACGGAAAGAAAAGATCTTTCTGTCCATGCCGGATGCGCTGGATTTGCTGACTGTATGCGTTGAAGCGGGCCTCGGCCTCGACCAGGCCATGCGAAAAGTCGCCGATGAAATGGCCAAATCGGCTCCCGTGCTGTCACATGAGTTCGCCATCTGTAATATGCAGGTTCAGATGGGGCAGACCCGCGAAGAGGTTTTCAAGGACCTGGGGCGACGAAATGGGGTCGAAGACCTGAAAACGCTGGCATCGGTGATCATCCAGACCGACAAGTTCGGTTCCAGTATTGCCAAGGCCTTGCGGGTTCAAAGCGATGCGATGAGGACCCAGCGGCGACAAATCGCCGAGGAAAAGGCCGCCAAGACGGCAGTCAAGCTGATCTTCCCCCTCGTTATCTTCATCTTCCCCGGCATATTCGTTGTCCTCGTTGGCCCCGCTGCAATCACGATGATCAATGAAATGCTTCCCGCTTTCCAAAAATAGGGCTCTTCCGGAAAAGAAACCGGAATTGTCATCGGGAACTCAAGCGCCCGGCGTGCCAGTCGCGCCGATAAATCCAGTGAATGCCGGAGTCCCGATTCTCGCGGGTCTGGCGTTTGCAATCACCGGTCCGGTTGACACGATCTGAACAGCAGATCGGCAGTCAGCCATGCACGGTCTTGCGGACGTTGGCAGGCAGGAGTCGCCTGCAAATTCAACAGGTACTATTCCGAAGAACGGATTCGCGGAGAACCAGTATGTCATCAATCAAACGATGTTTGACCTTGTCATTGGTGGCGTTCGCCACCCTTTCCAGTTCCATGACGGTACTGGCCCAGTACGAAGGCAGCTATGGATGGCCTGCCGGCGATTGCTCCAACGGCAATTGCGGAGCCGGCGGACACTTCGCCAACATGCAAGCCGAATTGGATCAGTTCAAGGCCGACTGCCATCTGATCTGTCAGCGAAACGCTGCATGGCCGCTGCCATTTAACTGTTGGGACCGTACCGCCTATTACACCATCATGAACCAGCAATTCAGCCATGGACTTCAAGTCGCCCACACGCTGACGTCGGAGTACTTTGACCCGAACACGAACGAGCTGAACAAGGCCGGCGAAGCGCGTGTTGCCTGGATCATGCAGAATTCGACCGCAGCCGACCGGAAAATTTTCGTCTATGAAGATCAGTCCGGCCCGGCACTCGAACAAAGAGTCGCAAGCATCCGGTCGATCGTCGACCAATGGTACGGCCATATGGGCGGAGCCGAAGTTGCCACGAGCCAGCTGGCACCCAACGGAATCCCCGCTTCCTATCAGGCACAAATCAACCAGATGTACAACAACTCGATGCCCCAGCCGATCATTCCGGTCACTGTGGGCGGCACGGTTCAACAGGCTGCAACCGGCAACTAGCGTCTGCCACGCCTGAATTCCGGTTGGACTCGACTGCCCGCTGGACCACGAGGTCTGTCGCAAGTTGAGGCCAGCTCCGATCCAGCAAGTCCTGCCGAGGCGACCCGCCAGTGCGTGTCGCCTCTTTTCTTTTGGAATGGCCGTAGATCGTGTTCATCGATCGAAAGCGAACAGAGGTTTCGAGGCCGGCACAGAACATGCTGCGCAGGAAGAAAGCCTTGCCCGGTGTCCCCCGCTTCCAATGACAATGTGCTGTGTCCCCCTCTGCCGGATCTCGCCGCCACCATCGGGTTCATCCCGATGGGGCGATGATTGACAG
>WPCK01266542.1_pt1 | contig 25415 bp, 19 predicted proteins | sample 5399851 | NCBI WGS metagenome assembly WPCK01 (sample SAMN12869471, study PRJNA574797) | sludge metagenome | isolation source: wastewater treatment of pH11 | place: China:Beijing | collected 2019-05-20 | reverse complement strand
TGCCCGATATCTGGCAACGCGAAGACGCCGCAGAACCGATCCCCCAGCCCTGACCCACCTCGCGAAATTCCCCCACCTGTGGTTCGCGAAACGGACACAAAAGAGGGACTCAACAGGGTGGCGAAAGAGGGACACAGCATTTCTATGCCAGCAATGTGCTGTGTCCCCCGGTGACCGGTGAACCCCTGTAGCCAGGTCTCTCCGAGACCTGGTCCGACTCCATCCGCGAAATCCGATCGCCCGAAGTGCTGTGTCCCCGGGTCCCACTGTAGCCAGGTCTCTCCGAGACCTGGTCCGACCCGGTTTTCCCCCCGTAGCGTGGGCTTCAGCCCACGTCCCCCAGTGGGTCGGTATGTGCTTCGATCCACGACTTGCTTGCTGTTTGCGATGCCATTGACGTAAAATCCAATCGTCGTGGCCAATCGGACTTGAAACGAATCATATCGATGCTTGCGCGATGAATCCGACGGACCGGCACCGCTGCGGAGGGTTTTTTTGATCGCGTAAGGGTACCGCGATGCTGAATACGGGAACGAGGAAATGCCAGAGTCAGGCGTTGCACAGGAACCAAGAGAATGATCCGTGTCAAGGCGAAACTCTACCGACCAAAGACGACCGATAAAGGCGTCACCTGGACCTTTCTCAAGCTCCCGGCGGACGCCAGCAAGCAGCTTCCCTCGCGGGGCATGACATCGGTGGAAGGTACTTTCAACGGCAAGGCCTTTCAGGCCACACTCGAGCCAGACGGCAAGGGCGGCCATTGGCTCAAGGTCGACCAGAAGCTCCGTGTGTCGGCGGGCGTTGAGGTTGGCGACCTCATCAAGCTTGAGATCGCGCCGGCGTCCGTCGAACCCGAGCCCGAGGTGCCGGATGATCTGCGGAAAGCCCTGGCCGCGGCACCGAAAAAGGCGGCCGAAACGTGGTCGGACATAACGCCTGTCGCCCGGCGCGACTGGATTCACTGGATCACCTCCGGCAAGCGGGCCGAGACTCGCGTGAAACGGATCGGTGTCGCCATCTCGAAGCTCTCCGCCGGTGATCGACGGCCATGCTGCTTTGATCGTTCTGGCATGTACAGCAAAAGCCTCAGTTGTCCCGTACCTGATGACGCTTGAGGATCACCCGGCAGAGACCAGCGGCCATTCGGGCGAGACATCGGCTGCCGGACCCGGCGCGGCAGAGTTGGCGGGGCATGATTCGTGTTTGGAACCATAGCCTGTCCGGTGCCCGCCGCTGTGGGACTCTGTCGTCTTCGCGATCAGGTCACGTGATCAGTCTGTAGCCAGGTCTCTTCGAGACCTGGTCCGACACCATCCGCAGAGTCGGGTCGCCCAAAGTGCTGTGTCCCCGGGTGGCACTCCTGTAGCCAGGTCTCTCCGAGACCTGGTCCGACACCATCCGCTGCACGCGGTTCTCATGTAATGCGGGTCATGCGTGCCACCCGCCTTTTGAAGGCTTTTCATTGACCGAACAAACGATTCCCGATACGATTGAATCATGAACACGTTGCGTATCATCGCCGTGCATGTCATTTCGCTGTCGCTTGCATTTCCCGTATCTGCGTTCGGGACGTGTTGTTGCACGGCAACCCGCAAAGCATCGACGTGTAGCTGTGTTCCGCCGCAAACCGGGTCGTGTTGCTGCCGTTCAGCAGCAGATGCCGGCCCCTGTTGCGAACCACCGGCCTCGGATGGTTGCGAATCAAAGTGCAACTGTTCCGCCGATGTCGCTACGCCAACCCTTTCACAAAGTTCGCAAAAGAATGAGGATTCTTCCAGTTTTTCGAGCGTATCGTTCGCGGACTGGCAGGTATTCGGCTCGTCTTCATTCATTCCCCAGGCTTGCCCCGATCGGCCGCCGATCAGCCACAATCGTCGGCAAGCCTTGTTATGCGTTTGGTTGAAATAATCGACGAACTGAATCTGTGATTTTGTTTGCAACAATTCAGTTTGGAGATTTACCATGGTCAAGAAGTTCTTTCTGTGCACCGCACTGGGCGGGGCGCTCGTGTTGACGCCTATTGCGATGGGTGCATTCCAGTCATCCGTCGAATCGGCACCTTGCTCGTGCTGCGGCAATGCCTGCACTTGCGACGATTGTGTATGTGATGCGAATGGATGCGCTTGCGACACTGGCGGTGATTGCGCTTGTTCGCCATCCTGCTGTGTCACTTGCTGTGCGAAGTAAGCGTTTCGATTGACAGCGTTTGTTTAATTGGGGTCGTCCGGGTCTGCACCCGGGCGACCCTTTTTCGTTCCTCCTTCCTTCAAGCTCGGCGTGCGCTGCAAAGGATTGTGGGTTTTGTGGTTATCGAATCGAATACGATTACGATTACCGCGATGCCGAGTACGAGAACGAAAGAAACGAAACGGAAACGCCCGGCGCTGGCACGCAGGCCGGTCCACCATTAGAATTTCGCTGTCGCTGTAGACGTCGGCCATTGACAGATTTTCAAACATCGATATCGCAAGTTATGTCACTGTTCCGGATCATCATGTTTGGATGCATGAGCGGGGTTCTCACGCTTGCCCCGGCGGCTATTTTACGGAAGGATGGCCTGCATATCACAATCGCCCTGTCCTTTCTTGCCATCCTCGCGACCTGCATAGTCGGTGGCCTTGTCTTCGCTGTCCCGGTGACCGCCTTCCTTCTCCTCTTTGCGCTGTGGGTTCGGTTCGTCGGCAATGCCGCAGGGGGAGCGAAGCGCATCTTGTTCATGATTACCATAGTGCTTTCTTCATTGTTCCTCGCGCAATATGTCATTCACCTCCCCATTCGTTTCGCCCTGGATCAGCCGCCCGTCAAAATCGCGGCGAACGTGGCCGGCATTTTCCTGGCCGCCGCCATGCTCGGCGCAACCGTCGAGTTGCTGATCAAAAGGAATCGAAATAATCAAATACCTCCGGGCAACATCAAACAGATTTGATATCCGACTGGGGAAAAGAACGCAGAGGCGCAGAGGTCACAGAGTCTATTTGCCGGGATTCTCCGATGAAACATTTCTCGATCGCAATATTAATGGCCCGACGCGGCCGAATGGCTGAACTTGCACGAAGCTGCATTCTGTTGGTTGTGATCGCGTCGACAAGCGGAAACCTGTTTGCTCAACGTCACGCAAACTCCATCGTCAGCACTGACTTCGACATCATCAGGTCCGATGATCCGGGTTGTTTCGAGAAAATTGCCTTTCTGCAAAGGCGGAGCGCCGAGATGCCTGACAAGACCATCGAGGACGGCGAACTCTTCCAGGAGGCCTTTGTTTTTTCAGCCGACTTTACTGATGGTACCGCGGTCGAAATATTTGTCGACGCCGAATTTGGAACGGCCGAGGAGGCGGAAATCGAGGCCAGGCGATATACCGATCGTTTGGGGCGATTGCCCACGATCCTGAGATCGGGAGTCAATCGACTGGTCGTCCACAAAGGGGGGGAACGAGCGACAGCGTTCAGCGATGTCGGGCTGATTGTTGTCTATTCCGGAAATGCGACGAGAAGAATAGAGACCAACGATTTGGAGGAAACCCTGTTTCATGAATCCGTCCATGCGGCCTGGGACAAAAAATATGCAACATCTGCCGAATGGCAACGTGCACAAATGTCCGACCCGGGGTTCGCGACGCTCTATGGCAAATCGAATCCGGAGCTTGAGGACCTGGCGGAATCGGCATTGCTGGCCTACGCGGCGATTCACCAACCGGATCGCCTGCCCGACGACGAGATACGATATCTCAAGCAGCAGATTCCCAACAGGATACTGTTCATCGAGTCACTTATTCCTGCCGGCAAGCCGGTTATTTATCCGGTAGCTGAAAAAGAGGATGTGAAGGACTGAATGGCATTCCTTGAAAGTCAGTTGGAACCGGAATGAAGGGACAGGTAATCACCATGGAAACTGATGGCGATTTCTATGTCCTGCAGAAAGGCGACCAGTCCCTGCCGGGCGAGCTGCGGCAGGTCCAGAATCTCAAGCTGAGAATCTGGAGTACCGGGTTCACTCAATTCGAGGAACTGGCCAACTTCCCCAACCTTGCTGAACTTGAAATCATGGGCTACCGGGCCGAGACATTTGCGCCCCTGCGCTCTCTTTGTGCCTTGCGACGACTGGCCGTCTTCGATTTTCCGCGAGTCACCTGTCTGGAACCACTGATGGAGTTGTCTTCTTTGGAAGAGTTGACTCTGGAAACGCTTCCCGGCGGGGATGCGTCGGGAAAGTACAAGGTTGTAACAAGCTTTCGGCCTCTGGGAGCGCTGAAGAGACTTCGCGTCCTCAAACTGGCAGGAGTTCGTGCGGGCGACGACGATCTGTCCCCGCTCGTTGAATTGACCGGGTTGCAGGAGCTGGCTCTCGGCAACCTGTTTCCGCAAGAGCAATTCGGTTTATTGGCATCCAGGCTTCCACAAGTGCGGTGCTTCTTCACAGCGCCGTTTCACCCCCTCGAGGGCCACCTGTGCGGCAAGTGCGGCGGCGACAAGGTCATGCTCTCCGGTTCTGACGTCCCGAACCCAAAAGTTGTTTGCCCGGTTTGCCAACGCAAGAAATTTGAAGGCACGGTTGCCCGTTTCGAGGAGTTCCGGCAAAACTCGGCCAGGCGTTAACGATTGGCTGGTTTTCCGCAGTTCCCGGACAGGGCGTAACCTTGTCGACCATGTCCCTTGCAGACTTCCAGCCCGGCGAATGAAAGAATTGTGCTGTGCCAATCCATGGATATACTTGTCGGCAATGATTCGCGGCGAGGTGGGCCCGTTCCGGTTTTGCCGCATCTCGCAGAACATGCCGAACAGGCATCGATGACATCAGCGTCTTGTTCAAACCGGCGCGGCGAATGAACCTGGGACAGACCGGAAGGCCCGCGACGTCGGCGCTCCCGTTGGTCGCCCCGGGGTTCATCAACCATGCCGTTCTCAATGAGTCAATTTTCAACAATCTTTAACCATGACACTAGTCAAACCCCGACATTGGACCGCTCTTTTGCTTGCCGCCTTCACCGCGTTGGCTGCGCAGGCGGCGGACGACAAGCCCAACATCGTGCACATCGTGGCCGACGATCTCGGCTGGAGGGACGTCGGTTTCAACGGATGTTTGGATATCAAGACGCCAAACATCGATAAACTGGCGGCTGGCGGCGCGAAGTTCACGCAGTTCTACGTGCAGCCGATGTGCACGCCCACCCGCGCCGCGCTGATGACCGGGCGGTATCCGTTCCGCTACGGCCTGCAGACGATCGTAATTCCCACCGCAGCCGGATATGGTCTGGACACAAGCGAATGGCTCATTCCCCAGTGCCTGAACGAAGCCGGCTACACAACGGCGATAATCGGCAAGTGGCATTTGGGCCACGCGGACCGGAAGTACTGGCCCAGACAGCGCGGCTTTGACTACCAATACGGTGCGATGATCGGCGAGCTCGATTACTTTACGCATGACGAGCATGGCGTGCTGGACTGGTTCCGCGACAACAAGCCTGTCAAGGAAAACGGCTACACAACGACACTGCTTGGCGATGACGCGGTCAATTACATCCAGCGGCAAGACACGGACAAACCGTTTTATCTTTATCTCACCTTCAACGCCCCGCACACGCCGTATCAAGCGCCGCAGGAATACGTCGCCAAATATGCGGGCATCGCCGACCCGACTCGCCGGACTTACGCCGCCATGGTGGATTGTCTCGACGAAAACATCGGCAAGGTCGTCGCCGCTCTCGACGCCAAAGGACTGCGCGACAACACGCTCATCATCTTTCACAGCGACAATGGCGGCACGACGGACAAGAAGTTCAGCGGCCAGATGGCGGATGTCTCAAAGATCAATTTGCCGTGCGACAATGGCCCCTATCGCGGCGGCAAAGGCACCCTCTTTGAGGGGGGTTGCCGCGTTGCGGCTTTGGCGAATTGGCCCGGCCGCATCAAACCCCAGACGGTGGATGGCATCATTCATGCCGTCGACATCTATCCCACGCTCGCGACATTGGCGGGCGCGTCCCTGGCCAAATGCAAGCCACTCGACGGTGTAAATGTCTGGGAAACAATCGCCGAAGGAAAACCTTCGCCGCGTTCCGAGTTCATTTACAACGTCGAGCCATTCCGCGGCGGTATACGGCAAGGCGACTGGAAGCTGATCTGGCGCACGACGTTGCCGAGCAGCGTGGACCTCTATAACCTCGCCGAAGATCCCTTCGAAAAAAACAACGTCGCCGCCGCGGAACCCGACAGAGTCGCCGCGATGCAGGCGCGGCTGGAAACCGTCGCCAGGGAATCCGCCAAGCCGCTGGCGCTGCTTTACCTCGTGGAGAGTGCGATGAAGGCAACCGTCCCGCTGCTGCCAACCGACGAAGGCTTTTACTCCGACGTCGACGATGACTCAACGCCTCCGAAGATCGGAACAGGTCATTGACGCGGCAACCCGACGGCCGAACAAAACGTTCCACCCAGGCCGCAGGATTTTCGGCGTCCTTTTCAGGTAGAGGGCTGCCTGCAATGGATCGACAGGTGAGTTGGGTCATTTGACAACCGGAGGATTCGAAATGGGAATGTTTGACTGGCTTTTCGGGAAGAGTCAAGGGAAACAAGTATCCGGCAAGGCCGTACAGGGGAAGGCGGCGAAGACCGAATCTTCAGACCCTTGGGACCGGGCAATCACTTTGGCCGAAAGCGGCCGGCGAGCCGAGGCGGTGGCAGAGTTCCGCCGTGCAATCGCCAGGAATCCGAATTTCTACATCCGGGAAATCAAGCCGGGGAGCGCCAAGGCAACCGCTTGCTGGAAAGAAGCGGTGGATCAGTATGTTCGGGAAAAGGAGGCCAGGACGGGCGCATCCAGGGTCACAGGAACCCGGTGCGCTCAGTGCGACAAGGACATCGGTATCCACTGGCACTATGATTTCGAGTCTATCTCCTACGGCAGGACCGTAGCATCTCAATGCCCTGACTGCGGCCGAATCCTGTGCAGCAATGACGTTACCTTCGGTCCGGACAGGAACTACGCCCCGTGCCCCCACTGCGGAGTATCTCCAGTGTCCCTTTTCGAAGGCCCCGCCGCCTCCTCGTGCGTTGAGCAGGGGCAATCTCAACGGCGATACGTTGGCGCGATCCGACCGCCGTCTGCCCTTGGTCGTGATATAAAGACTGGCTGATCTGCTTTTCGACTAACCGATCCGCGCCTGGGGTCCTGAACCGGGTCCGTTCGAACCAGCCGTTGCAGTTGACCGCGGCCGCGATCTCGCCGGCCGCTCAGCGCACCCCTGCGACGAGTCCCGGGGTGGCGAATGATCGGGATAGGGACCCGGTAACATTCGGCGGCGAAGGCGTGTTACGAATTTGTTGCGCACGAGCAAACGGCTGCCGGTATCATGGTGACAAGCCATGACCCTGGACAACCGAATCAACAAGCCTTCCATGCCATTTAGTCTCCCGGGACGAACAACCATTCGTCGCCAACGCGCCTTGGTCGCACTTTCCCTCATCGTTGCGCTGTCCAACTGCGCCGCCGGGCATGATCAGGAGCCGATCGTCGCCAAAGGCGCGACTGTTTCCGAAATGCCGAAGGACACTGGACATATCTTCCAGGCGAAGGACGGCCGCCACTGGTTCGCGAGTCGAACAGAAGGCGCATTTCGTTACGACGGCAAGACGATCACGCGGTTCGCGAAAAAGGATGGACTTGCGGGGGACGATGTTGGCAGCATTCAGGAAGACAAACAGGGGAACCTCTACTTCAGTACGAGCGGCGGCATCAGCAAGTTCGACGGAAGATCCTTTACGACGCTCGAACCTCGAGCCAACGGAGAATGGAAGATTCAGCCGGACGATCTTTGGTTTGCCGGCGGCCAGGACACTGGTGTAGTTTACCGCTATGATGGCACAACGCTGCACCGTTTGACGTTCCCCAGGACCAGGGCCGGCGATGATGCGACACTGCCGCGGGACAAATTCCCCAATGCGAAGTACAGCCCGTACGACGTTTACACCATCTTCAGGGACAGCAGGGGCCATCTCTGGTTCGGCACGGCGGTCCTTGGCGCATGTCGCTATGACGGGAAGTCCTTCTTGTGGATTCCGGAGGAGGAATTGCGAAACGGCTCATTTGGCACTCGCTCGATCTTCGAAGACAAGGACGGCAAGTTCTGGTTCTCCAATACGCTGCACCGTTACGCCATCGATCCCGCAGTTGCCGCCGGTCAGGGCGACGCCTCACGGTGGTACAGGAAAGAGACCGGCATCGGCGATTTGAGCGGACACAAGCAGGGCGAATACGAAGTCTTCATATCGAGCACGCCGGGTGAGGACGGCGCGATATGGATGGCGATTCTCGGCGGCGTCGTTTGGCGTTACGATGGAGAGACGATAACGCCATACCCGGTCACCGAAGACGGAAAGCACCACTGGATCTTTTCGATTTACAAAGACAACGAGGGCGTGCTCTGGCTCGGCACACAGGCTCACGGTGTTTATCGATTCAATGGCAAGTCGTTCGAGAAGTTCGGGCCGTGAAGGCAGGCATTCACGCCGAACCAGGCAGTGTTGATGGAATCGGCCGACAGGCGTAGCCGGCGGTTTTTCGCCCGGTTGAAAGCTTGATCACCCGACAAGAAACCGGTCATTGGAAAACCAGGACTCGCGACATGCTGACACGCCGGGCTTTCATCAACGGTATCGCGGGTTGCGGCATTGGTGTGGCCTTGCCGCATTCGGTGCTGGCTCCGCGTTCGGTGCAAAGTGATCATTGCGCCACCGGTACGGCGGCCGGAGTTACGTCAACTTCCCTGCAGGCGAGCGAAGCAGCGCTATGGGCGCTCGATCAGGGAGGGAACGCGGCTGACGCGTATATCGCGGCTGCATTGACTCAGACCGTGTCGGAACCTGGCCTGACGTCGATTGGCGGCGCCTTTGGAATGCATTATTTCGATGCAATCTCAAAAGAAACCAGCGTCATGGCGGGTCGCCTGGGTCCTGCAGCAGCCGAGCCTTACGACTTTGAACGTGACTCCCCCGTGACGCAAAGCGGACGGGCCATGCCGGTGCCTGGATTTATAGCCGGGGTCTTTGAGGCACACCGTCGACACGGGAGGTTGAACTGGGCGAAGTTGTTTCAACCGGCGATTCGACATGCGATGGACGGTTGCCTCGTCAATCCAAAACTCATTGCGGTTGCACAACGAAAAGGCATCAGGGATGCCGCATCAAAGGCAGTTTGGAACCGGACGGGTCACTTTCTGACGGCCGACGAACCACTCGTCCAGACCCAACTCGGACAGGTGTTGTCGGCAGTCGCGGAAGATGGGGCCGATGCGTTTTATACAGGCGACTTTGCCCGACATTATTTGGAACGTGCTCAGGCAGACGGCGGCAGGATCACGTTGGAAGATTTTGGGAAGTGGAAGTCGCTAATCTGCAGTCCCGAATTGGCGGTTCGCGGCAACTACCGTGGCTATCAGGTCGCCAGTGCCCCACTCCTCGTCTACGCGATGCATCTGAACGAGGCTCTGGATCTGAGGGGTACGGGAAGTTCCGCGACGAATCCTGATTCCACATTCAAACAATTGCGAATCATGGAAGAGGTGTTTCTTTCCACAAAAATCCTCACCAGCGAAAACGATGGCGATTTCGTCGATCCGGCTTATGCCCGTCGTCGGGCCGATTTCGTTTTGAATAGTCCTCGACGTGAGTTCACGCTGGACGCCCTGTTCAACACCTGCTTTCTCGTTGTCCGTGACCAGGAAGGCAACTGTGCCTGGGGGACGCATTCCATCAACTCACCATCGCCCTTCGGGGCTGGCATCATGGTTGACGGCGTCTATGCTTCGTTTGCCATCAATCGCGGACATGTGCATGGCGATGGAGCCACGGCCCCCGGCATTACCACTTGCTTCGCCTTGTTCAAGGACGGCACGCCGCGACTCGTCGTCGGGTCGCCAGGGTACGGATTCGTGCATGGTCCCTATCAGTACGGGACCGGCATAATCGAGTGGAATCTGACGCCCGCCGAGGCCATGAATCTGCCACGCTTCAGCATGCCGAACGCCGAGGGCGAGATCGATTGCGAACGTCACTACGATGCAAGAGTCCTGGCGATGTTTCAAGACAGGGAGTTCGCGCATCGTGTCACTCCCCCCACGACGACGACAGGACTTGTCGGCGCCTTCTATTCGGATGACGTCGGCAAACTGCATTTCGCCCAGGACGGCCGCCACTCAGGCTTCGCCAGAGCCAGATAACCTGGAATCCCTTCGACGGCCAATCCCGGGTTTTGCAACAAATGCGGATAACCATCCGCTGCACCAGAATTGCCGTCCGGACCCAACCTGATAAGATCGTCGCTGGCGTAGTCCGTTAAACGTAATCGAAAAGGTGTACTCGGCATGCGAGAGTCAACTTTCATCACGTTGTTTTGCGTACTTTGTATTCTGCCCGGATGCAGGACAGAACCCGAATCGGCCGCCGTGGAAACGAAAAAACCTCCGGAAGGCGTATTCCTGTATCAACCCCAATTCCACTTTCAGAATGGCAAGACGACAAATCAGGGCACCGGGTTTTTTGTCCAGGCCCCGGGCGACAGGATTCTCGCCGTCACCAGTGCCCACTTTCTGGATTTTGATGGCCCGAAGATGATGTTGGCGGAATGGATCTCCATTCCTGAAGGCAATGTTTCTGCCGAGTTCGCCCACTCTTTCGGCAAACCCGGCGATGGTGGAACCAGCGAGCCTTATGATCTGCGTCGCGACTATCTGATTCTCGTACCAAAGTCACCGGTTCAGGAAGAGGCTCTCTGGCTGGATGAAAGAATAAAGCCGAACGTCGGCGAAAAGGTCTGGTTCCCGGACAAAACCTGGGACTTGCCTTCCGGACTCGTTTGGGTTTCAGGTTATGTAGAAGAATCGGAAGCTGTTTTTTCGGTTGTGGTATTGGACAGGCCGATCGAACTTCAGTCACAAAGCGGTTCGCCGATCATCAGCCAGGAGACCGGAAAGGTCATTGGAACTCTCGCCAGAGGAGGCTCGGAAAACGGCGTTACCCGCCTGATTCTCTGTCCGTCCCGCGGAATTGCCGACGCGATTGCGGCAGAACCAGAGCCGATTCCGCTTCAGGAAGCAGTAGGCAAGTGATGTGCAACGCATCTCGCGAGTAACGGGATGATTGCGGTAGTGAAACAGGTCAACCTGTCTCCCCGGCAAGCGATTCCGGACATTTATCAACCCAGGAAGAATCCGACGCATATCCGGCCCGGATCAGCCATTCACCGGCCAGCTGATTGAACTTTTCGGCGTCATTCCGGGTGAACCAGTTCCGCCAGTCGCCGGAAATTCCCCGCCTCGATTTTCCCAGGGGATCATCGCTTCCCCGCGGACGGCCAGCGGTCTTTTCAAACGCCGCGTTCTCCGAACAGTCGAGGGCAAGGGATTCCGAGTCGTCGACTCCGAGTCTGCGGAATATCTGCCGCAGACACCGGGGCTGGTCGGCAAGCATGTCTTCGTAACGAACAACAAGGGGGGCTTCCGACCCGGTCCCGGTCCGGTGGGCTCCTGCCGCTTCCAGCGCGACAAACGGCTCCGTCCAGTAACGAGCCCATGTTTCCAGCGATTGATCATCGAAGAACCGGTCGAGTTTCTTTTCGCATTCGCCGGCGAGAAAGTGACGGTCGCGGATCCGCGCCGTTTCATCCTTCTCATTTTCCGGCAAGCGTCCCAACCAGTCGAAAACTCCGCTCGTGGCGACATCGCGCCCGTCCCGGTGCAAATGAATGATCGCGGCCTCCGGAAAGTGTCGCCTGATTTCGCGGACGACCGTTTCCGCTGTTCCCAGGTAAGGCGTCACCTTGTCGACGATCACCGGCTTGCCACTTCGGGAAGCCAGGAATCCGGCAAGAAACCCCAACCACTCCTTCAGCAATTCGTCCCCCAGTTCTTTTGCCGACTGAAAGCCGAGTGAGCGAAAGAAGCTGTGTTGGGCCAGTCCATGAAAGTACTTGTCGGCTGTGATCCGCGGCGAGATCCGTCCATTCCGGTTTTGCCACATCTCGCAGAACATGCCGAACAGGCGATTCTCGGTAGCAGCGATCGACGGATGAAAACCAAGGGCTGTGGCAAGCCAGGTGGAGCCACTTCGCGGCGCCGAAAAAACAAAATTAACTTGCGGCGTGCGCGAATGCGTCATGGCCTATCCCAATCCTGACCGCAACAGGTCCTGGACATGGATGATTCCGGCGATTTGCCCGGAATCATTCAGGACAGGGAGGACCGAAATCGATCGTTCGCGCATCAGATTCAGCGCCTCGACGGCCAGCCCTGTTCCATTCACCGTTGTTGGCGTCCGGGACATGACTTCACTGACCGGCATGGCCAGCGGATTCTGGTGACGCCCGAGCAATCTTCGCAGGTCTCCATCCGTCAGTATGCCCAGCAGCCGGAGTTGGCCGTCGTGGACCAAACCGGCTCCCAGACCCTTCTGGCTGATGACAACGATCGCATCCCTCAGGGTCTGTTGCGGATCGAGCAGTGGGAGTTTCTCGCCGGTATGCATCACGTCCGATGTCCGCAAGAGCAAGCGCCGGCCGAGCGTTCCGCCGGGGTGAAAAAGTGCAAATTGCTCGCGTGTGAATCCCCGGCAATGAACAAGGGCAATCGCGATGGCATCGCATATAGCCATTGCCGCGAGGGTGCTCACCGTGGGCGCATCGGAAATCGGATCCGCTTCTTCGTTGATGTCGAGTACCACGGCACAGTCGGCGACTTGCGCCAATGACCCGGTGGCCGATCCTGTCACTCCGATGACGGGAACATTGTGCCGGCGAACCAGCGGCACCAGCGAGACGACTTCGGCTGTTTCACCGCTGTTGGAAATCGCGACAAGCAATTCATTTGCCGTGACCATACCCAGATCGCCGTGGTGCGCTTCGGCAGGGTGCATGTAGGTCGCCGGCGTTCCCGTGCTGCAAAGTGTGGCCGCGAATTTTCTGGCGACGGCGCTCATCTTCCCCATCCCGGTGACGATGACTCTCCCCTTGCAGGCCAAAATCATTTCAACGGCCGGGGCGACTCCGGCGGGAAGTTCCCGCGCCAGCCGTCCAACCACGTCCGCTTCCCGTTGCAGAACATTGCTTGCGATTTCTTCAACCGACAGCTGGTTGGCCCTGGTTTGATTCATAATGGGATCCGGGTGAGTGTTGTCCGGGCTCGATTATAGTGAATATCGAGTCTTTCCAGGATTCCCCGGCCGGGCTATCGGGTCACCGAGCTGGCTTGTTGAAGCAATGCGTCTCGCTGCCCCCGAAGATTCGCCATTTGCACCAGGCTTGGGAACCAAATCTTGTTTCTGCCTGTGCATCGCCCCAGCCAGTATCGGAAACGATGATGACTTATGTGCCGTTTGAGCTGATCGGGCGACTCGCGGCACAGTCCGCGCACGACCCAGGTTTGCCCCTGGCCGTAGAAGTAATCGTAAACATATTGAACTGTCGTTCGGGACGCCGGAATCTGGTGTTCGACACCGGCATCGGGCACCCAGCGGCCTTCGAATCCCGCGTCCAGCATTCGGCCGAGAACGTCGATTTCATCGTATCCGCGAACGCCTTCACCCACCCGGCCAAATTCGGTCCGAAAGAGGAATTGCCGCTGCACCTCGAGACGCGTTGCAAAGTTGGCTCCGAAGGGGAGCGTATCTCGATCGAGGCGAATGGGTTGATTGCCCAGCTGCCTGCGGGCATAGACGCTGTCACAAGTCGCCCGGTTTTCCACAAGCCATCGCGGCACGGCCCCGAGGTACTTTGGTTCCACGGGACCACCGAGAAAGGCTGATTTCGGGTAATTGCCGATCGCCCGGCGGTAACTGCCAAGCCAGCATGCCGGGACGATGACATCATCATCCGTCCAGAGAATCCAATCGCCCTCCGCTTTCGCGATCACATGGTTTCGACTGACAGCGTGACCCTGAACGGACTCGACGGAATACCGAAGCGGCAGCCGGTTTTCGAATTGGCGGCAGACGTCCCGGGTCCGGTCCGCGCTGTTGTTATCGACCAGTACCAGTTCCCAGTCTCCCGCGGTTGCCGCTTCCAGCCCTGCGAGGGACCGCAACGTCATTTCCAGCAAGTCGGCCCGATTCCAGGTGCAGATCGCAACGGTCAACTTCATCTTTCACTCCGGATCCACGTTTCCAGTTCGCGATAAACGGTATCCGGAGTGTATCTTTGCCGCACCAGGGCGATCGCTTCTTCTGAGGCCGTGGACCTGGCCAGCGGATCGCGGATCAGGGCAACGACGTGCCGTGCAAACTCTTCCGCCGTGTCGGCAAGAAAAGAGCCCCTTCCGACTGTTTCCATCAATCCGGCAAGCCCCGCGGTGGTGGCCACCAGCGGGACCCCGTGCGACAGGGCTTCCAGCGATTTGATCTTGAATCCCGACATCAGCAAGGCCGGATTGATGGCAATCTGGATTCGGTCGTAAAAGATCCCGACATCGGAAACCTGGCCGATCCACTGAATGCGCGAATCGGACTCGAATCCTCGCGGATCCCGATCGCGGTCCGCTGACCAGGGCCCGGCAATCTGGAGGATTGCATTTTCCGGACACTCCCGGCAGATGATCGGCCAGCAATGTCGCAAGAACCAGTTCAGTCCCAAACGGTTGGCATGCCCTTCGGAGCCGATGAAACCGATGTTGACCGGCGAGAAAGGCCGGTCGTTGCCGGTCCGTTTCCGGGGGACGGTCTCGGTCGACCAGGTGGCCAGCAACACTTTTTTGGAGGGAAGCATCTTCTGAAAAACGTCCTTGTCGGCAGGTGAGATGGCCAGGACCGCATCGCATTTCGAAAGGGCTTCCCGCTCTTCCTGTTCAGTGATTTCCAGCCAGAACGGGATTTCGAGTTTCACCGATTCTCTTTGCCGCAAGTGCATCACGTCGTGTGTATCGACTATCGTGCGGACCGCCGGATTACCTTGCCTTATCCACTCGGCAATCCACGCCAGTGAGACGTACTCGATGAGCACGATTTCGAAACTCCCTTTACGAACCAGGTCGGCTACATAATCACCGATGGTGGCGGAATGGAAATCCGGCAATCGGGCGGGACTGACCGGATTTTCGCCAGCAGGCTTTTTCTCTTGCCTCTCTAGCCGGACATCGGGGTTCGTTTTGCTGGTGCGATGTCCGATCTGCGATGTGATTCGGTGAAACAACATTGCCAGACGGCCGGGCTGGCCAGGACCGCATACCGGAACGGGCATTTGTCGATTTGCGGTCACCCAGTCACGGATCGACATATGATTTATCAGACAAACCGTCAACGAGTGGCTTTTGGCAAGGGAGCCGATCAAAGAGGCGATTCGGCGGCTTGAACCACGCACGGGGTGCCAGCAAGGGACATCGGTAACGATCAGGATTTTCACGTGTGGCTTCAGGGGACTGGGCAATGGACCTTGTCACTGATCGGAAAAAACGTGCAAAACCGCCGTTTTTTGAGCCGCGGCAGCGCAAGCATTCCCCTTTTGGGCCAAAATCTGCCGGTCTGGTCGGAGATACCAGTCAGGGTATTTCGCCCGCCGGTAGGAAAAATCCGGGCCCATAGCCGGTTGCTCCGCGTTTACCCAACAACTTGCCCAAAGGGTCGATATTCGCAACAGTCGATATTTCTATTTTGATTCCCCGGCGAATGGCAGGAATCCCGGGCAAAGCCGGATTTTGGCGCCGAAGCGGTATTCCTGGAACGGAATCCGGCAGTTTGTGCCGGTTGTTTCAACTGCGCTGACTGAAAAAATGGGGCCGGGGGAGTAGAATCGGAGAAGTTGAAATCCTGCCACTGGTGCAATGGGAATGTTCCCGCATGTTATCCCTTGCACCTGGCCGTTGAAGTTAGTGAGGCAATCTCAATGTCTGATCCGAAAAACACTGATACCTTCGAGTGGCCCAATCATTTTTCGAAGGCTTGTCGGCAAACCAGCGCCCGTGGGCTGGCGACGGCCGGATTCACATTGATTGAGTTGCTGGTCGTGATGGCCGTCATCGGAGTCCTGGCCGGGCTGTTGTTTCCGGCGGTTCAATCGATACGCGAGACGGCGAGGCATACCGATTGCATCAATCGTGTTCGCCAGATCGGATTGAGCATCAAGGGCTATGAAGCCGCGCACAAGCGGATTCCTCCCTCGCGCGCTGCGGATGGCTATCTCACCTGGTGTGTGCTGATCATGCCCTACCAGGAAGATCATAACCTGTACGACCAACTGGACGTCAAGGCACCCTATAGCATGCAGCCGCCAGCGGTAACGACGTTGCCGGCAGAATTGTACTTCTGTCCCAGCCGGCGTTCATCGGGTGAAATCAGTCTTTCGGAAACGGGTGGCGAACCGGTGGGCGCGGTTGGAGACTACGCCGGGAACGCCGGGTCCAACAAGTACTTTGATCCTTCCGGAATCGGCACTCCGTATACCGGAGAATGGTCATTGTTCCATCAGGAAGTTGACGGCGTCTTCAATTCGGGATATGCCATCGAAAATCCGATCGATCCGCTGACTCTCAAGCTTCGCCGTGCCCCGACGGGACGTTATCGCATGAAGGACATATCCGATGGAATCTCGCATACCATCTTCATCGGCGAGAAATCGGTGTCCAAAGACCATCGCGGGGAGCCGGGTGGATGGGCCGATGGCTGCATCTATAACGGCAACGAACCGGGGACCTTTATGCGTCTCGGCGGCATCGGATTGATGCTGGAAGAGCACAACGACATTCCCGCTCCCGGCCCGGGTGCAATCCCGACTTTTGGCAGCGAGCACAAGGGCGTTGTCAACTTTCTGTTCGGGGATGGTTCGGTTCGGGCAATTTCGACGTCCATTTCCGGGGACGAATTGCGGCGACTCTGCTCCCGTAATGACGGGGAAATCCCGCCCAAACTGGACTGAGGCAGCCCAGGGGTTCCGGCAAGGGCCCGGCGGCTGGCGATTCCCTCAACAGGCAGCGCGCGAACTGTGAACGACTATCGGATCTATTTCGTCGGCCATGAATCGGAAGCCGCGCAGCATGTGGCACCGATTCATCGTATTCAGCCGGTGGAAGTCGTTCCGCCAGAACGCGTTGCCGATGTGGTCCGTGAAGGCGACCTCGCCATTTTCTATTCGGAACACTTTCACCGGTTCCGCAATGCCTGGTTTCAGGCTCACGTGCGAGGGTGTCTTTCCGTTTATGCCATCGACGGGATTCTCGAGTGGCGAAATGCGTGGGAGAACAGCCCGGAAGAACCCGCTTGTCCGTGGACCATGCGGCCCGTCCTGAGCCAGAAAGTGGCTTGCATTGGTGCCGCCCAGGCAGCGATGCTCGATACGTGGGGGAATTCGGGCAAAACCGAGATCACCGGATTGCCGCGGCTCGACGAGGCGGTTGCGGCCATGCCGGCGAGAATTGACTCTCCCCGCTTGCCGGGAAATCGCCAGTCGTTGCGGATACTTGTGGCAACGGCAAAATGGCCGGCCTATACGGCCGAACAGTTCCGGATGGTCCGTCAGTCATTGCAGGATGTTTTCGGCTTCTCACTTTCCAATCCGGTTTTTCGGGGAGTGTCACTTGAATGGCACTGGCGATTGACGGCGAATCTGGCGAGCGAGATTGGAGTGAACAATTCGTCGACGGCCGAATCGGGCCAGACCCTGCAACAAGTCCTCGGCGGCGTCGATGCCGTGATCACAACGCCGTCGACTCTGGCACTGGAAGCGATGCTTGCCGGGCTCCCTGTCGTCTTGCTTGATTACACAAACAGCCCTGCGTGGGTACCTGCGGCCTGGTCGATTACTTCCCGTTCGCAAATCAACGACATCGTTGCGCGACTTGTCGCTCCGGAGTACTCGAGGCTGCACTGGCAGCGCAGCGTGCTGCTGAATAACCTGCAAGTCGCCGAACCGGCGGCGAAAAGGATGGTACACCTTTGTCGGGAGATGATTCGTCTGGCACACGATTGCCGTTCCAGACGAACGCCGGTCCGCTTTCCAACCCGTATTCTCGATGTCCCGCAAATTCCGGAAATTCCCCTGGATTACGGGATTTGCTGGCCGAAACGGGAGATCGGGCCCGACCGGGTTCCCGATGCGGAATTCCGGTCGCTGGCCGACGAGAATCGTCGGCAGCTGGAGGTCCTCCAGCGGCGAGTCGCCTTGCTGGAATCTGAATTGGAACGGGCGGCTGACGGATTCCGGCGGATCGCTTCCCATCCGATTCTCGGACCCTTGCTGAAGGTCCGGGAAACAGCGATTCGTTTCGGGAACCAGATTGGACAAGTGCTCGCCCGCGATGAGGGACGGAGTGCCCAGGCAGGGAGCGAGGTGGTTTCGACGCAACCGGATTCTGCCGAATCGCCTGTTTCCAGGAAGGCAGATTGAGTGTGGTGAAATGATCGTCCCGACCTCCAGCTTGATCCCGCGCATCCAGTCGGCCGATGAATTGCGCCGCGACTCGTCGGTTATCGAAGTCGTCGTGGTCTGTGCTTGCGATAACAACTATGCCATGCCTTTGACGGTGATGTTGCATTCGGCTGCGACCCATCTTCGTCCGGGGAGCCGATTGTCGGTTTATTTCATCGATGGCGGAGTGGATGAAGAAGGCTGGACCGCCTTGCGAGAAACTTTGCACGGATTACCCATCGATGTCCATGCTATCGAGCCGGATTACTCTCTGGTCGAACATCTGCACACCTCCCATCACGTGACTCCTTCGGCGTATTTGCGGTTGTTGACGGCAGAACTATTGCCGGCACATGTGACCAGGGCGCTTTATCTCGATTCCGATCTCGTCATCAAGGAAGACCTGGTCAACCTGTGGGAGCAGGAACTGGGTTCGAGCCATTTGCTGGCGGTTCCCGACATCGCCTGCCCCTATATCGATGCCCGCCGGGGCTGTGCCAACTGGCGCCGGGCGATCCCCTGGCTTGCCTCGCTGAAGCCGGTTGCCAATTATCGGGAACTGGAAATGGATCCGTCGGCGGCCTATTTCAACAGTGGTGTGATGTTGATCAATGTTGAGGCGTGGCGGCAGGATCAGGCTGCGGCCCGGATGCTCGAATGCCTGGAAAAAAACAGGAAACATGTCTGGTGCTGGGATCAATACGCCCTCAATGTGGTCTTTCACGGGAAATGGGGGCGGCTGCCGATGCGATGGAATCGCGGGATGCATGTATTTGATTTCCCGTCACCGCGCCAGTCTCCGGTTGAGCCCGAAGAATTCCGGGAAATGATGGAGCGCCCGGCAATCGTTCATTACACAACGGAATTCAAGCCCTGGCATTTCCGCTGGAAGGACAGGCACAGCGGCGACTTTTATCGCGCCCTTGATCAGACGAGTTATGCCGGCTGGAGGCCGGTCAAACCCGAGTTTTCCTGGCGGGCACTGAGTGATGCCGTGGGGCTGAAGATCGTGAAGGCAATCGTCCCGCGTTGGCGCAGGCTGATGACCCTGTTCCCGGAGCGGAGCAAATGAACAACAAGGCCTCCCTGGACATTGCTGCGGCTCCGCCTGGTTTGCCCGGCGTCGCTTCTCTCCCGAAAACTGTTCCGGAAGTCGAAGTCTCACCTCGACTGACTATCTTCACCGTCTTGCGCCCGTTTCCGGATGCAGGAATGGAAGATGACACCGATGGGCTGGCAAAGCGGCAGTTCAATGCCATCCGAAGCTGGGGTCGGCTGTCTCCTCACGTTCAAATCGTGCTTTTTGCCGAACGCCGCGATCCGCTTCTCGACCGGATCGCCGCGGAGACGGGTGCCGAGGTATACATGGTTGCCGCGTCAGATGGTGCTCCTCCAAAACTCGACGAGGTGTTTGCCCGTGCGCGCAGCGTCTGCAAAAGCAGACTGTTGATGTATAGCAACGGGGACATGATTTTTTTCCCGGACTTGCTGGATGTTGCCCATCGACTGCAGGATGAAGTCACAGGGCCATTTTTGGCAATCGGTCAACGAACCGGGGTATCCGTGGATCAGCTTCTCGATGGAACCTCCGTCGAGTCCTGGAACCGGATAGAAAAAGCTGCCCGCAGGGAGGGGAAACTCGCCTCGCTGGTCTGCAAGGACTTCTTTCTTTTCCCGCCGGAGCTGTTTGGGGATTTGCCTCCATTTCGGGTCGGACGCGGCAATTGGGACAACTGGATGGTTTGGTCGGCACGCCGCAACAACGTGAAAGTAATCGATCTGACCCGGCAACTGCTTGCTCTTCATCAAGAGCATGGATATGGCCATTTGAAGGGGGGGCGGCGAGGGGCGTACCTCAACGGCCCCGAGGCCGAGGAAAACAGGCGTCTGGCCGGCGGAAGGCATTTGTGGGCCGGCAGTACCAGCGAATGGGAGCTGACGGGCGACGGAATTTCCCGAAAAACGGGGCGATTGTGGAAACGAGTTGCCGACGTACCCCGTTTTTTGCGGTTGTTGCGGGATTTGATGTTTGTAGGGTACTTTGCGGCTTTCGGATCGTTGTGACAAAAGTTGGCCTGCTGACTAACACCTCCCCGCGAAACGAATTAAGATAGTCAAGCTGCGTTGTGATTGCCGATAGCTGATATCGTGGGTCGCGACGGCTGCAAAAGCGCATTGATACGCGAAAAAAAATACCCTGGCAGGCCTTGCATTGCATTCCCGAACGAAACCAGGGGAGCAACTGCGGTCGTCCGGTATCGGTAGCCCTGATTTCCCGCCTTGAATTGTCACCCTGTTTTGTCGCTGGAAAGAAAACAGTTCACGGACTGCCGGCAACGGCCTGGTGCGAGCTGATTTCCGGCGACAGCCCGATTCCAACCGGACCCTTCACTGCATGTTAACAGCATCGATTATCGCATCGGCCTGTCTGGCCGGTCTGGCTGTACTGCACGCGATTGCCGGGAAGTTCTTTTCGGTTGTCATCGTCAATGGCAAGCGCCCGATCAATCCGGCCTTTCAGCCGAAGACTGCGGTTATCCTGTCCGTTCGCGGGTGCGATCCATCGCTGGAACGGTGTCTGCGGGGACTGTTGAACCAGTCGCACTCGAATTATCTGGTTTCTGTGGTCGTGGACCATATTTCGGATGAAGCCTGGTTGCGCGTGCAGCACATCAAGCGCGAGTTTGACACATTTGACCGGATGACGGTTCTTGAGCTCGAAAATCCCTTGAACTCATGCAGTCTCAAATGCAGCGCCCTGGTTCAGGCCATTGAAGTATTGCCTGACGATGTTGAACTCATTGTCTTGACGGATGCCGACGTCGTTCCCCACAACGAATGGCTCATGCAAGCGACCAGTCCGCTTTGTGATCCCCGCGTCGGGGTGGTCACCGGAAACCAGTGGTTTGAGCCGAGCGGCGATTCGGCGGGCTCGTTGCTGCGGACCTTGTGGAACGCGGGAGCGCTTGTTCCGACTGCGGTATTGGCGAATCCATGGGCGGGTTCCTGTGCCATGCGATTGTCCGATATTCGCGCGGCGGGACTGGTGGAAACATGGAAACGATCGATTGTCGACGACGGGCCGATCCGCGACGCTTTCCGTCCTCTGGGCAAGCATATCGTCTTCAATCCCGAATTGATCATGGTCAATCGGGAAAATTGCACCACCGGCTATGTCAATCAGTACGTACCGCGGATGCTCACGTGGTCGCGGCTTTATGAGCGAACTTTCGTCAACACATTTCTGTATATGTTGACCCTGGTATTCTGGTTCCTGGCGACGACGGTAACGGGAGTCGCCAGCCTGGTCACGGGGAACTGGCTCGCTGCGGGGATATGCGGTCTGGCGATGCTGGTCAACTCGGGACTTAATGTGCTCGCCTATGTGGTCACGAGGCGCAGCATTCAGCGAATCGAGGGTCGAAGGGACGAGGCCGGTCACGAGCACCACCTTGGAAAGCTGGGTTTTGGCCGTATACTCCGGCTTTCGCTGCTGATTCCGCTTTGCCAGCTCGGCTTCGGGTATTGGATGCTCCGCTCGGTCTTTGTCCGCCAGCTCCAGTGGCGGCAGATCACCTATGAAGTACAGTCGCGAACGGAAGTTCGCATGCTTTCTTACCGGCCGATGCAGCCGGCTATCGACTCCCGGGTAACGGAAGTCTCTATCTGAGGTTTCGGGAAACGGAACCGATCGTTTGGCAGCCGGGGTCGCCCGTTCGTTCACTGCAGCAAGCGCGAATTGTCTTCCGGAAAACCGGAAAAATCCCACTTTCCGGAAAAAATCCCGAATCTGGAAAAGCCATTTTGTGTTTGCAATTCGTTTCAAATAGAATGGAACCCCTGCCCAACAAGGGATGACTCGTTATTTTTTTTCGATACCCCCACCCAATCTCTTCGTGGAGACTCCCCACCGCGGAGTACCGTCATGAGCCGAACCCGGAAGAATTCTGGTCCCAAAACCACCGCAGGCCGCAAATTGAAGAAACGCAATTCCCGCAACAGGCAAGACAGCCATTCGGTCTCCGGCTTTGAACATCTGGAATCAAGGCGGCTATTGGCATGGGTCGGATTTGATGATGGCGTGACATTGACGTTGCGGCAGACGCTCGATCACGGCGATTCGGTTGTCGACAACAGCGGACCTGCGCGTGCCTTTCGCGTGACGGACAACGTGGGAACACTGACCTTCGTGCCGCGACAGAATATTCGCATCGAGATGTTGAGCAATACGGGAAACCAGATCGATTTCCTGATTAACGGTGTGACTCCCCATCCGGGCAATGTCGAAATGGTCCTGAACCATGGACCGCGCACCGTGAACTTCATCGGAACGCTCAATCGCATCAACGGAAACGTGACGGTGCGTTCCGGCGATGGTCCGCAGACTGTCAATCTTTCGCCGCGGATTCCGGCGCCCATCGTTGTGGGCGGGTCGTTCACTGCCGAATTGGGCAACGGATTTGATACCGTCTACAACAATGAGAACTTTGTCATCGTCGGCGGCAATTTCTCGATGGTCGGCGTCAATATGTTCCGCTACACCGACTTTCTGATTCCGCCTCTCAACGCGGACTTGAAGGTTGGCGGCACGTTGTCGATGGATACGACCAATGAAAACACCGAGTCCTTCCTGGTTGAAGGGGGAACTTTCCATAATCCCGACCCGAATATCAACCAGCGTTCGATGATCCTTGGCGGATTTATTTACCGGGGTGGCGACAATATTGACCACATCAACCTGAACCACACCTACATTGGCGGCAATATCGACATCGACCTCGGGCTCGGCACACCGTTTTTTGGTGATCCGCAAAATGTGACGATGCTCTACGAGATCGGTTTGACCGGCCCGTTGTACTTTGAAACGCTGGGTAACATCTCCATCAAGGCCGGAGACTCGGCGCTGGGCAATGTCTCGCGTCTTGAAGGCTATTTTGCGGGAAACACGGTGACCTATGTCGGCGGCAACACTGTCGATGAGATCACCTACACGCTTTACGGCACCCAGGCGGATGTGGACGCCAACATGGGTGGCGGGAACGACAAGTTCACCCTGAAACGGTTTGACTTCCCCGATTTTCCCATCGTCTGGGACGGAGTCAATGTCCTGGATATCGACTTCGGAAATGATTCCGGTGATACGTTTGTCAACAATTACGGCAAGTTCACCTTCGATTCGGACATCACCCGATTCCAGTGGTTTGACCACAAGTACACGGTCGGCGATGACCGGATGAATCTGGTCCAGCTGGTCAACACCGGCAATGTAACCATCGACAACAACGGCGGTCTTTCCGGGATCGATTGGCGCGTGATCACGCCACTTGGCGCCCCGGCAGCGACCACCCAGGCATCGAACCTGGTTGTCGATTTGCTGTCCAACACGGGCAACGCCCTGTACATGGACCTCGATAATCCGGTGCTTGCGTTTCTCACACTGAATGTCGGCGACGGGGCACGGAACATCGAGTTCATCGGGCTTTCCAACAACCCGTTGCGCGACCTGATCATCACCGCCGGCACCGGCAATCAGAACGTGAGATTGTCGGTGAATGCGCCGCTTGCCGTGGCCTCCCTGAATATCGATTTGGGGGCGGGATTTGACTCGGTATTCGACGACCAGAACAACCTGATCCTGACGCAGGACCTGATCTTCCGCGGGGTCAACCATTTTGAGAATCAGGGCAATCTCACGGTTTCCCGGCATGTGGTGATCGCCAACGACGCGGATAATCTGGACATTCTGTTCGCGAACAACAGCTTCATGTTTGTCGGTGGCAACTTCACCTATTTTGGTGGAACCCGGCGGGATGTGCTCCGCCTGAACGGGGCTGGCGGAACGACGATCACAGGCATAACCACAATCGATCTGGGCGTGAACACGGGACCGGGAACGCAACAGGTTCTTCTCGACAACGCGTTGAACAGTTTCGGCCTGAGCATGCAAGTCACCTCGCCCAACACGGCGACTCCGGACGAGTTTCGCCTGGATCCGGCGGTGCCGCTCGGTGGCAACGTGCGGGTGGACCTGGGCGGCGGGCAGAACACTGCCGTCATCGTCGGCGTTTTCAACGGGTTCTTCGTACAGTATGCGGGCGGGAGCGGGGTCGACGATGTGACCTTCGGAACGACCGGCGGTGCTGCCGAGTTTACGGCGACGCTTGGAGCGGGGGACGACAAGTTGACCTTGCTGGCGAACGCCGTGATAGCGCCGAAGAAACTCGACGTGGACTTTGGTGGCGGCGCCGATACCTTCATCAACCTGTATGGCGCCTTCGATTTCGACGCCGCAATTCGCAATCTGGACGGCTGGACGCACGTATTCACCTTGTTCAGCGGCAACCTGCTTTCCACTCAGATCGGAGCAAGCCCGAACGTTACCTTCGATGACAATGGTGCGGGGAACGCGATCCAGTTCATCGCCGCCGATACCCTTGAAATTGCCCCCGTGACCTCGCTGTCGATCGTCATGCTGGACAACAGCGGGACAAACGTGGTTGTCGACCTCGACAGTGTGCTGGCGAGCGACCTGACCGTCAACATGCGGGCCGGGAACAGGACCTTGAACCTGACAGGATCGAACAACAGCATCGGCGGCAGTCTGGTTATAACGGGCACGACCGGGAACCAGCAGGTGGGCCTGGGAGCCAACAATCGTCTGGATGTCAACGGAAGCGCGACGTTTGATCTCGGAACGGGAAATGACCTTCTCGACCCGAACGGCCGCAATGTGCTGATTGGTGGTCCGGTCTCGATGACTGGCGTCAACACTTTCGTCAACGCTGCCGTCGCATCGTTCGGGGGCAGCTTCAGTTTTGACGCGTCTGCCGACGGAGTGAACAACCTGTTGCAGAATCTGGGATCGCTCAGCGTTCCCGGCGACTTCACCTATGTAGGGGGCACGGCCCGTGACGAAGTTCGTCTCGCCGGTGCTGGCGGATCAGTCATCAACGGGTTTGCCGACATCGACCTGGGCGACAACACTGCCGGTGGCGCCCAGGTGGTGTTGCTCGACAGCCCCCTCACCAGTGTGAGCGGGCCGC
>WPCK01352956.1_pt1 | contig 25472 bp, 17 predicted proteins | sample 5399851 | NCBI WGS metagenome assembly WPCK01 (sample SAMN12869471, study PRJNA574797) | sludge metagenome | isolation source: wastewater treatment of pH11 | place: China:Beijing | collected 2019-05-20 | reverse complement strand
GATTCCGGGCCAACGTGACGGACCTGCGGAACAATTGCGCCGATTGCTGGAGCCTGAAGAACAAGCTCGGCTCGAAACCGATGCTGAGTTGTTGGCTCGGTACGTTCATGCAGGCGACCGCAGAGCAATCGAACGGCTCATCCGCCGGTATTCGCCGATGGTCGCTGCGGTTTGCAGTTTGAGTATCGGATCGCAACAAGACGCACAAGATGCGTTTCAAGCGACATTCCTGATTTTGCTCAAGTCAGCTCACCGAATTCGCAAGCATACCAGCGTCGCGGCCTGGTTGCATGGAGTCGCTTTCCGAACCGCGTGTCGATTGCGGAAGCAAGCACGTAAACGGACTATTCCCATGAGCACCGATCAAGTGGAAGAAATCGCTCGGCATCGTACGTCGATCCAATCGGATCCGATCGTTGAGGTAGCTCGAAAGATGGAATTGGAGCTGCTGCATCGTGAACTCCAGAGGCTGCCATTGAAGTACCAAACGCCGCTGGTGGAGCACTATTTGTTGGGTTTCACCGTGGCCGAAGTCGCCGAGCGTATGGACTTGAGTGTTTCAGCGATGGAAGGCCGTCTGCGGCGCGCTCGACGACAACTGCGCGAACGACTCGCGTCGCGCGGACTCAGTTTTTCCGTCACGCTGGCCGGCGCGACGTGGTTCCAGCAATACATGTTCGAGTCCAGCGCCATGGCCTGGTCCAATAGTCTGGTTGATCAAACCTTGGCCACGGATCTCGACGCCCCGATTCAGGATGGTTCGTCTATTCAACACCTTTCCCATCTCATTCAAGGAGAAACAATGATGTTGTCAAGCAAATCACTTTGGTTGGCAGGTTCAACGCTGCTCGCAATCGCGGGTGGCTTGATTTCAACAATTCTTCCCGGCGGCGCCGCCAATCAAACTGCCGACTCGACACGCGCGACGACGCAATTGGTCGCTTCGATCGACGACCAAAGCGACGAAGAAACTCAAATTGTGCAAGTGACTCCCCAAGCAACGTTGTCCCAACTCGGTTCGCCTGGAATCAGTTCCACGCAGGTTCCTGCGGCTGCACAAGGCGGTGGAGACGACGGCGTCGGTCAAGTTCCCCAAGCCGGAACCCCGCAGGACCAGGGAGGCCAACGTAGTCCAGGCGGCATTGGTGGTGGAATGTTTGGAGCGGGCGGAGGCAAAGGTGGTGACATGACGGGTTTCGGTGGCGATGCCGGGTCTTACCGCGCACCCGTCGTTTGGCAGCAACCCGACGGCGAAACACCTAGTTGGGCACGGGATTCGGCGATGGCCGTCGAACAACGCATCGACCAAGTTCGCGCAAAACTCTGGGAACCCTTGGCCAACAATTTAGAATTCCAAGATACGCCGCTATCCCAAGTTGTATCCAGCTTGTCGGAAGCTACAAACATTGACATGTACCTGAACACAGCCGAATTGGAACTAGAAGGCGTCGATCCAGAGGCTCCCATCAGTCTGAATTTGGCCAGCGGCGCGTCGCTGCGCGAGGTTCTGCGGCGTGTGCTGGGAGACCTTAATCTTTCGTATCGCGTCGGCGAAAATAGCTTGGAAATTACGACGACGCAGGCCGTTGAAGACAGTCCTACGATTCGTTATTACGACATGAGTTACATTTTTGCTAACGGTGATCAAGTGACACAATTGCTACGCGCAATTGAACATAGCATCGACCCAGATTCTTGGCTTGTGCAGGGAGGTACTTCGACGATCATCATGGTCGGTTCGATGATGATCGTCAGTGCGCCCGACTTAACGCATTTCAAAATCGAAGACATGCTTCGGAACGTCGCCAAGATCAACCCGCAGAACCGCATGCCGTTCGGTTCGCAATACAATGTGAATCCAAGCTGGCAATACGGCGGCATGGGTGGCTTGGGAGGTGGTAGGGGCGGCATGGGAGGCATGGAGGGCATGCGAAGCATGGGCGGCGGCGGCGGTATGTTTTGAACTGCATCCTTAGGCCCACCATTTTCTCCGACTTCAGATTCGTCCCAAGGCGTTGAACAAATTGTATTGTCCAACGTCATTCTTGGTGGTTTGAACGACGTGGGATAGGCTTCCATGCTGGTTTTTCGTTAAGACCTAAAACCTAGCAGGCTGGAAGCCTACTCCACTTTTCACCGGACTTGACCCGATCGCTCTCCAAACTGTACTGTTCGGGTTGCGGCATGATGTACTTTGATAGCAATGCGACACGTGATTCTTCGGAGATGCAGGGATGCAGCTCATATCAATTCGACGACTTGTGACAATCGGCTTGATTTGCTTATCGGCATCCGTGGGTTGCACTACGCCTTGGTTTATCAAGTCGAATTCGAACAGCGCCGAAGCTCGGCGCGAACGGATTCGCAAGCGGCTCGAGTCGCCGGAACGCCCGACGTCGATCTTCGAGATCGCCGCCCCGCGTCAACTTGCGTTCGGGGCTCTCGAAAACGTTGGGTTAGTCACACACTTGCCTGGAACCGGCGGGATTGTTAAGCCGAGTGCACAGCGCGAGAAATTGCTCGACATCATGCGAAAGAATGATGTCGCGGATCCCAATACACTGCTGGACTCAAAGCAAACCGCAATGGTCGCGGCGATGACCGCAGTGCCACCTGCGGTGCGAAAAGGCGAGCGCGTCAACGTGTCGATCAAACTTTCAGCTCAAGCTGAAGCCAGCGACCTTCGCCAAGGTTGGCTGCGTGAAACTTCGTTAGTCGAAATGGGCAATTTGGGCGGCAAGATTCGTGAGAGCTTCGAGCGGGCTCGCGCGGAAGGGCCGCTGGTCACGCTGGCTCAGTACACTGGCTCAGACGATCCGCAATCGAACCTCGAAGCGGTCGTCGTAGGTGGTGCACGAATGCTCAAGAGCCGAGAATTGGGTTTGGCGATCACGCCGGACTTCGCCGATGCGCTAACGATGGCCATGATCCTGCCAGCTATCAACGATCGCTTCACCTTCTTCGACGGACGAAGACAATCAGGCGTGGCAACACCGCTGAGCGATGAATACATCGAACTTCAGATTCCCCCTCGCTATGCGGCTGATCCGTATCATTTCATCAATGTGATTCTGCAAATTCACTTCAACGAATCACCGGCTCAGCAGACAGAGCGCCTGGCAAACCTAGCAAAAGACATTCAGAACTCTCAAAACGTAGCCGAGTCCTGCTATGCACTGGAAGCGGTCGGCGACTCCGCAAAGGAAATCCTGGTTGCACAGATCAACAATCCGAACCCCGAAATTCAATTCTTTACCGCGCATTCTTTAGCTTATTTGGGCGACACGCGCGCTGTTCCGGCGCTGGTCGCACTGGCGGTAAACGAGCCGAAGTACCGCGTGCATTGCCTGAATGCATTGGCCTCCCTGGATCACTTCCAAGCGGAAGAGGCTCTACGCTCGCTCTTGAGTCAAGGCGACCCGGAGACACGATACGGAGCGGTTCGAGCCATGCGCCGACGCAACGCTCGCGACCCTCTGATCATTGGCGAGCAGGTTTCGAAGGTCGGCAGTTTGTTGGAAATACCCGCAAACGGTCCGGACTTTGTGGCCGTGAGCATGATCGAAACACCTGAGATTGTTTTCTTTGGTCACGTCCCGAGGCTCAACATCCATGGTTTCCACAACGTGAACGCGAGCCTGCTTTTGCAACCCACCGGCCAGGATGAGGTGACGATCACACGTTTTGTGCCCGGCGCGAGCGATATGACCGCGACATGCAAAAATGACCTTCGAAGTGTACTTCAAGCAATCGCCCAAGTTGGCGGTGGTTACGGCGACTGGGTCAGCTTTGTCCGAGAATGCCAAGAACAGCGTTTGATCGACATTCCAGTCGCCATGAATCCAGTGCCGGCTGCGGGAGGACTCAACCCAACTCAGGCATCGCCAAACGAAGGCGATTTGGCCAACAATTCGTCGGAATCCGCAACGCCTAATGAGTCGACTGGCGAAGACGTCAACCCGTCGGCAGAGGACTACGCGTGGTACGCGCCATGGTCGTGGCTGAGCAAAAAGGGCTCAGAATAAAGTACCGATCGAAGCTGTACGTTTCAGAACATGATTTGAAAAGAATTGCAAGTTGGAAAGGCAACGGAACAGTCTGAGACTGACGCCTGCAAATTGCGAACGAACCCCTATTAACCCGCTTAACCCGCATCGATTACCCCATCCATGCTGATCGCTCTCGAACTTGCTGGCTTTAAGAGCTTCGCGGACAAGACGCGATTCGAATTTCCCGATGGCATTACGGTCATCGTCGGGCCGAATGGCTCTGGGAAGTCGAACGTGGTCGATGCGATCAAGTGGGTACTCGGCTCGCAGAGCGCCAAATCGCTGCGCGGCCAGGAAATGGCGGACGTCATTTTCAAAGGCTCGTCTGGATCGGGCCGCAAGCCTTCGGGTAGCGCCGAAGCCACGTTGGTCTTTGACAATGTTTCAAAAACGCTGCCAATCGAAACGGATCAAGTCGAAGTGACTCGGCGAGTCTACCGCAGCGGTGAAAGTGAATATTTGATCAATCAGCAGCCGGCCAGGCTTAAAGACATTCGCAATCTTTTTCGAGGTACTGGTGTTGGTGTGGATGCCTACAGCTTGATCGAGCAAGGCAAAGTCGATCGAATGCTGCAAGCGTCGCCCAAGGAGCGAAGGGTCATCTTTGAAGAGGCCGCCGGAATCAGCCGATTCAACGCGAAAAAGGAAGAGGCTGCCCGACGCCTGGTGCGCGTCGATCAAAACCTGCTGCGGCTCAAAGACATTGTCGACGAGGTGCATTCGCGGCTTAGCACCCTGAAGGGGCAGGCCAGCAAAGCACAAAAATTCCGCGAGATGACCAGCCGTCTGCATGAAATACGTTTGTCGCTGGGCTGGAGTGAGTATTGCGAGTGGCAAGAAAAAATTTCCTCACTCTCGCTTCAAATTGAACAGTCATTGGCGCAACAGCAGGCCCAGCAGCTTGATTTCGATCGCGCTCGAACATCTGCCCAAACCGCCGAACTTGAGCTGCATCAATTGGCCGAGCAAATCCAAGAATTGGAAGCGAGTTTGCAGAACACGCTTCAACGTACCGCAGTCGCCGAGAATCAACGCCAGTCGTTGATTGTTCGCGTCGACGAAGCCGACCAGCAGTTCCGACGCCATTTAGAACGCTTGACTGGACTTCGGCAACGCGACCAGGAGTTGCAAGGTGAACTGAAAACGGCCAATGAACAGTTGCAGCTCGACCAACTCAGGCAGGAGCAAGCCGCCGAACAATCGCAACTGAGCCAACGGGAAGTACGCCGGTTGACCGAGCTGCTGAACGAATCAACCAGTGGCCATGAAAGCTTGCGAAAGGACCATGCCCGGCTGTGGCGTGAGGCAACGGAGAAGTCCAACGCGATCGCGCTACTAAAAGCTGGGCTAATCGAAGTGGTCCAAGCAATTGCTCAGGCCGAGAATTCACGCAGTGAAACCCAGGCGAGTCAACGGACCTCACAAGAAGCCGCTCAGAGTGCTGCCCAACGGTTGACCGATATTCAATCCCGGCATCAGAGCGTTTTCGAAAACCTCGAAAATGCAAGAGATTCTCGCAATGAAAGCCGAGAGCTCTTGTCTCGCTACCAAGAGGAAGCCGCCGTGTTGCAGGGGCGTCTCGAAGGTGCAGCCGAGCGATTGGAAATCCTCCAAGAACTAAGGCAGCATCTGGAAGGTGTCGATGCGGGTGCCCGGTACCTGTTGAATCTTAAGGCAAGTAACGCAGATCCAGTCTTCCAATCGGTCCACGGTCTGGTGGCAGATTTGATTCAAGTGGACGTGAGCATTGCGCCGCTGATTGACACCGCTCTGGGAGCTGTCGCCAACGCATTGGTCTTGCGAGATGGACAATTGATCGAGCTGGCTCGGTTGGGTCAATTGCAAGTCCCCGGCCGACTAACGTTGATGCGAATGGATCGCGTTCCCAAGCCGCAGTTTGGCGAAAAGGTGCAATTGGATGGTGTGAGCGGAGTCATGGGGCGTGCCGATCGCCTCATTCGTTGCCGACGCGATGTCCATCCGCTGATTCGTTACTTACTCGGAACGACGTGGCTGGTCGAATCCCTTGAAATCGCCTTGGAGCTTGGGCATTTTCGCGGAGCAGGCTTGCGATTCGTCACTGCCGATTGCCAATTGATCGATGCAGACGGCACAATCACACTTGGATCTTTGTCGACATCCAGCGCGCTGGTGTCGCGCGGCAGCGAGATTCGCAGCGCTCAAGATGAAATAGCCGAATGTCGATCTCGATACCAGAAATTGCAAACCGAAATCGAAGCGATTCAAGGGAACCTGCGGCATCTGAATCCAAACGTCCAGCAGCTCGAGGCGACTGCCGCAGCCCTAGCTCAGGAATTGGCCCACCAACAAGCAGTCGCTCAGGCGGCGAAGTCGAAGGTGGATGATCTGGAAAAGCAAACAGTGCATTGGACGTCGGTCCTGGGTGAGTTGCAACTTCGCCACCTGGGCTTTTCACCACAAATTGCCAGCGCCGAGTCGCTGGTGGCTGGGTTGAACGACCAGATTTCAGCCGTCGAGCATGAGTTGCAATTGCAGGTCGCCTTGGTCAAAGAGCATCAGAGTTTGTTGAGCCTGGCGAGCGATGCACAGGTCGCAGCCAAAGTCGAATTGGCTCGCATCGAGCAGCGATTGGAAGCCACAACGACGGCTCTGGAACAGGTCGAACGCAATTGTCGAGAACGGCAGCAAGCCGTCGAAGAGGTCGAAGCGGAATTGAAGCGTCAATCGGATAGGAAGCAGCAGGCTGAATCCGAGATTACTAAGCTGGCTACGCAAATCGATGCCGACCGACTGACCGCTCAAGAGGAAGAAGCAAGGCTTGACGCACTGGCCGAGTCTGCCAAGAGCCTTCGCGATCGAAGGACCGAATCAGCCAAACAACTTGACACGATTACTCGAAGCGTCGATCGAGTAGCTCAGCAGATCGAGACCAGCCGAGTGGAATGTGAACGACTTGGCCAAGCGAGTTCCCAGCTCTTGCAACGCTACGCCGAAGAATATCAAGTGGATCTGGAAACACTTCAGTCGGCAACTCGCATCGAGAGCAGCCAACGGGTAGCGGAACTTACCGTGGAGGCTTCGCAACTTCGTCAGGACATGGCGTCTGTTGGCGAGATCAACATGGCGGCCTTGGTCGAGCTTGACCAGTTGCAGCAGCGATATGATCACCTGAACGGTCAATACGAAGATCTGCGAGCCGCGAAAGAGTCCTTGCAACGCATTGTCCAAAAGATCAACGGCGACTCGCGGCGATTGTTCCTCGAAACTCTTGAAATCATCCGCCAGAATTTTCAGAAGCTGTATCGCAAGTCGTTCGGCGGTGGCCATGCAGACATCGTGCTCGAACAAGGTGTCGATCCGCTCGAATGTGGAATCGACATCATTGCAACACCGCCTGGAAAAACTGCCTTTTCCAATTCGCTGCTGAGCGGTGGAGAGAAGGCTCTAACTGCCGTCGCGTTACTGCTGGCCATCTTCCAATATCGGCCTAGCCCGTTCTGCGTCCTGGATGAAGTCGATGCCCCGTTCGACGAAGCCAACATCGGGCGGTTCGTCAACGTGCTTGGTGAGTTTCTCGAATGGACGAAATTCATCGTGGTCACGCATTCCAAGAAGACCATGACGGCCGCAACAACCCTTTATGGCGTCACGATGCAAGAATCCGGGGTCAGTCGGCAAGTCGCGGTTCGATTTGAGGACGTCAACGAGAAGGGCGAGATCATTTCGCGAAATCCACAAGCCCGAAAAGCTGCTTGATGCACTTTCGATTGTTGAAGCGCTCTCAACCGTCTGTCGTGAAATTCGCTTCGGGTTGCTGCCAGCAGCTCATTCCGCCATCGATCAACAAGGTCTGGCCGTGAATGTGTTCGGCTTCATCGCTTACGAGAAAAAGGGCGGCTGAGCCACAAACGTCGGCTCGTGGCACCTGGCCATTGGGCGTATGCAATTTCATCCAATCGGTGAATTCAGGCGTCAGAGCCGACTGAGTCAAGGGAGTCACAATCAGCCCTGGGGCGATGGCATTGACGCGGATGTTGTGCGGCGCGAGAGCAACGCACAACGTCCGAACCATCATACGCACCGCGCCTTTGCTAGTATCATAAGCGGTGTGATTCGGTTCGGCCAATTGGCCATTGATCGATCCCGTGAAGAGAACGCGACCGGCGATTTTTTGCGCAATCCAGCGACGCGAAAATCCTTGCGTCAAAAAATAGCCCGCATCGACGTTCAACCGCATCGTGTGCTGATAACGCTGGCAGTCCATCTCAAGGAACGGCACATCGACACATGTCCCTGCGTTGTTGACCAAAATGGAAGTGGTTGGCGCGATGTGTTCAACTCTTGCGAGTACTTCCGCTGTGACTTCATGTGCCGGCCGCGAAAAATCGGCCGTAATCAAATCAGCCCGTACGCCCAACTCACGACATTCTGCCAAAGTTTGCTGAGCTAGCTCGTCGTCGCGTAGCCCGTGAACGATCAGATTGCAACCCGCTTGAGCAAGACTAGCCGCGATAGCGGCTCCAACGCCTTGCGTGCCGCCGGTTATCAGGGCTGTCCTTCCGTCGAGTCGCATCATTTCAGCCACACCCCTCAGATTTGTGTTGGGTTGGGGGCATCGCCGTAGGTTTCTTGCGGGTCGAAGAGCTTTTCGTTTTCGACGAAAATAAGCGCGTCGCTTACCTGGCGATCGCTGCCCAAGGGGACTTGGCGGTAAAAGCACGAACGATAGCCGACATGGCAACTCGCTCCACAACCTAACACATCAACCCGCAACCATACGCAATCCTGGTCATCGTCGATTCGCATTTCGCGGACCTTTTGCACCAATCCGCTCGTCGCCCCCTTGTGCCAAAGCGATTTTCGGCTACGGCTGTAGTACACGGCCTCGCCCAGTTCGATTGTCTGGCGAAGTGCTTCTTCGTTCATGTAGCCGTGCATGAGAAGCTCGCCACTCTCAAAGTTGGTAGTTACGCACGGGATGAGGCCCTGGGCGTCGAACTTTGGGGCCAGTTCATGCCCCTCCTCAATCTGTTCGACCGACCGACGCGGTTTAAATGGAATCGTCATGGCGGGAAGGTGTGAAACACTAATGGTCAAATCGAGTCAAAGAATCGTGTGGGAAGAGGACCTCGCCCCAAGGCTGACAATCAACATCAAATGCCGACTTCAAACCAGTGATCAAATCATCTTTCGCTTGGCAATGGTTCCGTCGGCAGTCGAGCGTACTTCGTAGCCGCGCTCGACGAGCTGCTTGCGGTGCAAATCGGCTGCGGTAAAGTCGCGGCGGCTGCGAGCATCATCGATGGCGCGGCACAATACGGCAATTTCGTCATCATCGCTGGACGCTGTAGAACGGGTCAACTCACAAACGCCAAGCACGCTGTCGATCACCCGCAAGACACCCGCCGCTTCAACGGGATTGTCGACAGGCGAGCTTACCCAACCGTGAACGACCGCCAAGGCGGCGCTAATGTTCAAGTTGTCGGCCAAGGCTCCTAAGAACTCGGCCAAAACGGGGTGCGTCAGGTCGACTTCGCCCATTCGACCTCCTGCAAGACCCTCGACTCGCTCAGCGAACTCTGTGATGCGGCGAACTGCGTTTGCCGAATCGACCAAGCCTTTGATGGTGAAATTGCATTGCGCCGCGAACTGAGTACGGATCAGTTCATAACGAAGCGCCGCCGGATGCACTTCCGTACCTGTCGCCTTGCCCGTGAGAACATCGCGTACCGTATAGAAGTTGCCATCGCGTTTCGACATCTTTCGGCCTTCGACCATCAGGAATCGCGTGTGCAGCCAGAATCGGGCGAAATGCGATTTGCCGGTCGCGCCTCGCGATTGAGCAATCTCGCACTCGTGGTGCGGGAAGATCAGATCCTCGCCACCGGTATGAATGTCGATGACTTCGCTGCCGAGCAGCTCGATGGCTAGTTTCGAGCACTCAATATGCCACCCCGGATAGCCTTCACCCCAGGGTGATGGCCACCGCATGACGTGCTTCGGATCCGGTTTCCAAAGCATGAAGTCGGCGGGATGCCGCTTGTTGAGTTGATCGGCCGCGTCGAGACGCCCGCTGGCACCTTCCTGGAGATTTTCGATTTTATCGAGCGTGTTTCCACTGAGTCTGCCGTAGTCCGGGAATGAACGAACATCGTAGTAGACCACTCCATCGTTGCCCACATACGCATGCCCGCGCTGGAACAATCGCTCGATCATCTGGATCATCTGCGGAATATACTGCGTGGCACAGGGCACGCGGTGCGGATACTCCGAGGCCACTTTCAATCCGAGCTTTTTGCCGTCATCCAGAAATGCGTTGCGGTAGTAGGCGGCTATTTCGTAAGGGTCGTCCGGATTTTGGACGGAGCCGTCCGGAGCCCGACCGCTCTTCTTATCTTCTTTGAGTCTTCGCGCAGCAACTTGCATTTTGTCTTCGCCTTTGCCATCGGCCGACGAATCGTCCGTCATGTGGCCGACGTCGGTGATGTTCATGACGTGCCAAACTTCGTAGCCAACAGCTTCTAGAAAACGCCGCACTAAGTCTCCAGCCAGAAACGATCGGAAATTGCCAATATGGGCAAAGTCGTAAACCGTGGGTCCGCAACTGTACATCTTGACGATGTGTCCATCAAGCGGCTCGAACGCGTCGATCGTGCGTGTGAGTGAATTGTAGAACCTGATCTCCATGTTCGGTTTTCCTGAGATTGCCAAGTAAGGCTCCTTTGAAACGTTGTCGCGAGCCGAAGTGCCGCTATTTTTTATCAGATTCCTCACAATTCCGCGAGACCGGACAGTATGATAAGCAGCCAGACAAAGGGATCCAATGGATGCTTGACATGATTTTTTTGGGTTTGACTAGTGAAACTCGAAGAAAGCTGCTTGTTGCTGAAATCCGAAAGCTGAAGACTAACAACGGACGGACATCCTCATGCTTGATTCAATCGCTCAAGGCATTATTGCATTTGCCGACGTTTTGATGAACGTCATCGTCTTGATTCTGCTGTTGGCGGCAATTTTCTTTACTCTTCGCTTATTGTTCGTTCAAGTCCGACGCTTTCGAGAAGCTTGGGATGAGACATTTCGCAACCGGGCCACGACCTCAAGCGGAGCCCTCGGTCCGCTTCGAACCTTTTTTTCATCGTTGTCGACTACGACGGGAGTCGGCAATATAGCAGGCGTGGCCACAGCCATCGTCTCGGGTGGTCCGGGAGCACTTTTCTGGATTTGGTGCTTCGGATTTTTTGGCATGGCGATGAAGTTCTCCGAAGCTGTCCTGGGTTTGAAATACCGCGTCGTCGATGGAGAGAACGTTCTGGCAGGTCCAATGTATTACCTGCGCGATGGAATCAAGTCGCCCGGGCTTGCTTGGACGTTTGCGTTTTTTGCCGGAATGGCGGTTCTGCTGACGACGCCCATGACCCAGCCAAACTCCGTTGCCGTGATGCTCGATAGCCAGCTTCGCATGAGCGGCATCAATTCTGGCGACTGGCAAATCTCGTCGCTCGTCATCAACGGCAATCGATTGATGATCGGTTGCGTGATGGCGGTGCTGACTTGGCTGGTCGTTTTGGGCGGCATCAAACAGATTGGTCAAGCCTCGGAAAAACTTGCTCCGCTGAAAGTCGGACTGTATATGATCGGCGGATTGATTGTCCTGGTCACATTCGCCCGCGAGATCCCAGCCGCACTTGCGACGGTCTTTCACGAAGCGTTTTCGTTCAAGGCAGCTACAGGTGGAGCTGCAGGCACGGCCATCCTGGTTGGAATGCGCTACGGCATTGCGAGGGGTGTGTACGCCAACGAAGCGGGCTATGGATCGGCCGCGGTCATGTATGGCGTCGCCAAGAGCTCGCGACCGGACCAACAGGGATTGGCGGCAATCGTCGAAGTTTTCATCATTACTTTTATCACCTCGAGCATCAGCGGACTGACGATTCTGGTCACGGGAACTTGGAATTCCGGCGTCGAAGGCCCAGACGCGGTTTCCAAGGCTTTTAATGCGGCGATGCCGATGGCTGGGGCGGGCGGGTGGATGGTTGCCATCTCGATGCTGCTGTTTGGTTACAGTTGCCTGATCGGTTGGTCTTTCTACGGCGAGCAATATCTCCAATACATTTTCGGTGCCTGGATCGTAAAGCCTTTCCGATGGATTTATTGTTTGCTGATTCCGATCGGCGCGATTTCGCAAGTCGATGTCGTATGGGCTTGGGGCGACATCTTGAATGGCATTCAAGTTTTTCCGAATCTGATCGGCTTGATCTTATTGAGCGGATTGGTGGCAAAGTTTGCACGCCCAGGCAGCGACGTTGACGAATGAAGGGGCGACAAAAATCTCTGAATTTTTGGTAGCTTCGTTCCGCCAGGACCCTTCGCGCTAATGTCCGTTCAGGTCACAATTTGCCTTTCCATTCGTGAACTACCAGAATCTCATTGACTCATCCACCGCGCCAGGAACCGCATCCATGCTTGAACGCACTTTAGTATTGTTGAAACCCGACTGTGTTGAACGCCGTTTGGTCGGTCAGATTATCGCGCGATTCGAAGCCAAAGGGCTGAACATCGTGGCCGCTAAGTTGCTGCGAGTGACGCCGGAGTTGGCCAAGAAGCACTACGCGGAGCACGTCTCCAAGCCGTTTTATCCGAGCCTGGAAGAGTTTATTACTTCGGCACCCATTTTTGCATTAGCCATCGAAGGTTTGGAAGTCATTCGCGTCGTGCGAGACTTGCTGGGCGCGACCAGCGGCTTGAAAGCCGCTCCGGGCACGATACGCGGCGACTTTTCAAGCTCCCGGCAAATGAACCTGGTTCATGCATCGGACAGTCCCGAAAGCGCCCAGCGCGAGTTGGAACTCTACTTCAAGCCAAACGAGTTCTTCGATCATTCGCCACTCGTTACACCGGCACTTCGCGCGGCCGACGAGGCATAGGTCTTTGGCCGTAGTTCCATCAAGAGCACGGCCAAGGTGACGACGGCACAGGACCACGAAAGAGGGTAGCCTGCGGATTGGACCAAACTCCACCGACCGTCCCGACGCGGCTCGGCGATGATAGCGCCGCAAGTCAATCGGTCGACCGACTGCACAATGCGACCCGAACCGTCGATTTCAGCGGAAATGCCCGTGTTGGCGGCGACCAGCATGGGACGGTGGTTTTCGACGCTGCACATGATGGAACTCGCCAAGTGGTGATCGAGCATCGAGGTGCCTTTGAACCAACTGTCGTTGGTCAAGTTGATGAGTACGTCGGGGTCGGTATCCTTAGAGGCCAGTTGTTGCACCTGGCGACGAATCAGCCTGGGCACCATGCTTTCAAAACAAATGTTCGGTGCGACGCGAACACTGCCGATCTTGAATGCCTTGGGCGTGTTGCCCGCTTCGACGCCGCCGAATCCGAGCAAATCGCTGAGCCAGCCGAGAAGTGGCCGCAAGGGAATATAGTCGCCAAACAAAACCAGGTGCATTTTGTCGTAATAGTCGTTGATTGCCCCGGACGAATCGATCCAAATTGCCGAGTTCATTCGCTCGACCTTTTCCGAAGTGTATCTTGCCCGCTCGCATCCGACTAAAAGGTCTGGGCCATGGCCGGCGGGCAGATCTTCAAAAGACTCTAAGCCTCTCGCGGCCAGAACGGCTGCTCGAACCTTCCATTCAAAATTCGATTGCACGATGGCAACGTTGTTCTCCAAATCTGCGGAAGAAATGTGATTCTCGTCCAGAACTTTCTTGAGATCATCTGGCAGCTTACCGTCACGGACTTCCCACTGAATATAAGCTGCAATTGACGTAAACATCGATTCAGGCCACACGACCAAGTCGACTGGCCCAGCTTGTTTGACAGTCTCACGGCAGAGTTTCGCGTAACGGTTCCATGCCGCCTGGCTTCGATCCTCAAATTCGCTAATATTTGGATTGACTTCGAAGATGCTCGGCGTCATCTCTTGCAGGAGCAAGCATCTAAACATGGGCTTTTCAAGCGCCACTTGATCGGCCTGTCGCAATCGCCAACTGCCATATCCCCATATCAAGAGGACGACGATGGTTGCCGTACCCGCTTGGACAAACGCTCGCGGCAAACGCTTCGCACGCAGCGCCACCGCCAATTCAAGGACGCAGGCCGCAAACATCATCATCAAAAAACTCAGCCCGCCCGAACCGATTTGATCGACGATTTGAATAGTTCGTGGTTGGAATGCCTGAGAATGAGCCAGTGTGTTGGCCGCGTATCCGGTTAGTACAACCGAGCGAATCAGTTCACATCCAGTCCATGCGATGGGCGCAGCAATGACCGACGGGACTCGCCAGCGGTGGACCAGTAGCCGGGTCGCGCCGACAAAAGCCGCCACGTAAACGGCTAGATAGAGCGAAAGTGCGATCCAACCAACATACAGCGCCCAAAAAGCCAGCCGCGTACTGTGTAAGGTTACGAGCCAGAACAGGCAGCCGCTGAGCCAGATCGCCCAATAGCCTTTTCGACCAACTGGAGTTTCGCGGCGGCAAACCACGAGCCATCCGATCGGGCCCAACCAGGCCAGCGGAAACCAGTTGAGTGGCGGAAAGGCGGATAACAAAAGAATGCTGCTTAGCAGCGACGGCAGAGCTACGCCAGTTGACCAGGAGCCTCCCGACTGCGTTGCAACTTGCGCAGTTGCAACGCTGCTCTTCGACTTCACCGTTCGATTTGATTTCTTCCGAAGCATAGTCCACGTTGTACCACGCTGCAGTCAGCGTGACTACGGTGGAATTCCCGCAATCAGAATCATGGCTACGGATTGACGCCGTACTTCTGCTCCTCTTCCTCTTGGATAATGATCCGAGGCGTAACAGTGAGCATCAGCGTGCTGGTTTCGCGTCCGATTGCGGAGTTCTTGAACAGGCGATTGAGGTAAGGGATCTTGCTGAGGATCGGTACACCGCGCTCGATGCGACTTTCTCGCATTCGCTTGATGCCACCGAGCAAGATCGTGCCGCCGTCCGGAACACTGACCGTCGTCGTAACGCTGGTCTGCGCAAAGCTTGGTTGTTGGACGGTCGTACCAGCGATCACCGTATCTTCGTCGTCTTCGGTCTCCGAGACTTCCGCCTCTTCCGGGTTAAGCAAATTGGTGCCTTTCTTAATCGACGACGAGTTTGTTGTTCGAGTCCCTTCAAACGTGAAGGTATCGACTTTCTCGATTTGCGAAAAGCTCGGATTGAGCGTCAACCGGACGAACCGTTTGTCGGGTGAAATGGTCGATTGGACGTTTAAGATCGTACCTTCGTTCAGGACGACTATGACCGGTTGTTGAGCCACGGCGAAGTCGCCGACCACAGGGATCAGGCTAGTTACAAACGGGCGCTGAACGGTATCGGTGATGGACGCGAATTGCCCGTCAAACATGGTAACGCGCGGAGCTTGCAAGACGTTCGAACGCGCGTCGCCTTGTGCGGCATTCATGAAAAAGAACATTTCGAGTTGGCTTAGAATGGCAAAACCGACACTGCCACCGATTCCATCTTGGAAACCGCCGAATTGTGGGACGGCTGCTGCAAAATTGTTGTTGTCAAATGAAACGTCCATGTCGGCTGTGAACGGGAACGGGTTGGTTGCCGTCGAACCTGACGAGATTCCGATGATCGTCTTATGCTTCTTGAACTGTTCGTTGAGTGGGAAGTCACGGTTTCCATCTTCCAAGCGAACATCGAAGTCGATACCCATGCGTTCAAAGAAGTTGTCGTTGAGCGTAATGAATTTCACTTCGATTGTAACCTGCAAGTCTTGCAACCGCCGCAGCGTCTCAAACAAGTCCGAGATTTTTTCGTGCGTGGTTTGGGGCGCGCTGATGATGAGCGACAGATTTTGTCGGAACGGCAAGATGGTGCTCGTCCCGCCTTGGGCTAGCCAACTGTCTGGGTCGATCGTCTGTTCGACCAGGTTCATCAGAGTCGTGAAGTCCGCCATGGCACCACCGCCGCCGACCGCAGTCGGAGAACCCATGCTCATGATCGGCGGGCCACCCGTTACCGGACCGCCGCCAAAACCTGTGCCCGGCATCATGGCCGCGGCAGGCCCCATACCAAAACCACCTCCAAAGGCTGGCGGCAAATTCCCGCCACTGAATTGCCCCAAGGCTCCGGTCTCAGGACTCATCGCTCCACCGGCGTATCGGAGTTCACTCTCGCTGCCAAATCGCTGCTGTGTACGAGCGATCAGACCGCTGTTGATCGTTTCGTAAGCGTTGCGCAGTGCACCGCCCATTCCGCTGTTGTAATCGTTGATGAAATTTGGGATTGGAATCACTAGGTCTTTAACGCTGTAAGTCACCGTGCGATTCGCGTCCGTCGTATTCTTGGCCGAAGTGATCGTCAATACTTCATTGGCCACCTTGAAGTTGAGGTTGCGTGTGTTGAGGATCAAAGCCAATGCACTTCTGAGTTGAATTTGAGACGGCAAATTTAGGGTAATTGGATCGTCGATGTTCACACCTTCCAATTGCAAAGCCTTCTCATCCAGATGGATCATGACTCCCGTGATTTCGGACAGTGTACTGGCGACTTCATGCAAAGGTCGCTGTGTGAAATTGACCTGAACGGGCTGTTTGAGCTGTTCCCAGATGCGAGCTTCTGCGGGCGAAAGGCCGCGCTCGGATTCTCGAACGTTGTCTGCCAGACGTAGTCGCGATAAATCGTTCCAGCCTTCCGGAAATTGGAAACTATGCTCATCGGAGACTGGACGCGCGGATCGATCGACATCCAGCAGTGCATCGACCAGACCGTCTTCTTTCTGTGTGCGGATCGCTTCGTATTCGCCGATGCGGCGTGCATTGCGAGCGCGGCTGATCAGCAAGCTGGCGATGGTCGAATTGCGATCGAGCGCCCAAACCTGCTTGGCAGTCACTTCGGCCTGCATGAATTCGCCTTTATCCATCAAGTCATTGTAGGCCTCGACGAGCGAAGCGATCTGATTGTCGATCTTATGACGCTGCTCTTGATCCAACGAGATTTGTTCTTTGATCTGACGGTTTCGTGTGTTTTGTTCGATCGTCGCACTGTTTTGATTGACGTAGATTTGATGCTCGGCAACGGCCCGATCCACGTAGGTCAGCAATCGTTGTCGGGCGTCACCACCCAGATTGGCTTGCGATACGCGAGTGCGAAGAATTTGCAGTCGCTCTTGAACTAACATCGGCTCCGACTCACGGAACGAACGAGCGTTTGCGATTTCTCCAGTAACTTCGCTGACCCAGCGCTGGTACTCCTGTGCTTGGGCTTGCTCTTCAGGGGTTAGCGGCTCTGCCGCGACAGACTCGGCGGAATTGGTTGCATGCAAACTAGCCAACTTGTCCCGCAGCGAATTTCGAATGGCCGGATCCAGTTCACCTTGATGTTGCCAAGCTTGTTTGAAGGCTTCCAAGGCACCTTGACGATCGCCTTTGGTCAGCAGATCAATGCCCTTTTGGTAAAGCTCGTCGCCAGTAGCACCGGCCGGAGCGGACTGACCCTCGATGGCGATAGTCCGCTGCGACGACGCTTGGCGTAGCTGCGTTGAATCGGCGTTCGGCGAAAACACACCGGGGGCAACTTGGCCCGCGACGGCTGCTCCGCTGGCATCGGCGCGCACCACACTCGGCGGCGTCAACCCAGCGGTCTCATTGTCGTTCAGGTTTCGCGTGTATCCACTAGCCATCGGCGGATTGATCGCTTGGCTGGACGCACCCTGCGATGGCAACGATGCGACTGGCACGGGCTTTGGACTGCCCAGCTTCGCAGCCGCCGCGCTGACTTGCGCTGGCGTAACTTTCTTCTCGGCCAATTGACTCGCAACATCGCGTACGCGTTGCTCAATTGCAGCAGCGTCGGCAGCCGCCAACTGCTTGCGGCCGCGCAGGGCTTCAGCAAATGCAGAAGTGGCCTGGTCGACATTGCCTGACTGCAGAAGAGTCTGCGATTGCGTGAGCCAACCGGAAACGAAGGCGCGATCGATGGTGACGGCCGGTTCCGATGCAGCCCGAGCTTCCAATGGAGCTTGCCCTTGAGCTTCACAGGCCAAGAAGCCTGTGAACGCAATCGGGCACAACAATGTCGGTGCGAGCCAAATCGTCCTTTGCGCCCCGCCAATGAGCACTTGACTTAACCAGTTGCGTTTCGGATTCGAGTTTATAGGACTCAACGCGACTCTCCTTTTTCGCGAAAAATCGGACTGTGAACCGACGTGAGATTGCCATCAAATGGGAATACTTGATTCGCTCTTACTCCGTCAATGTTTGTTTTCGGCAGTCCTTGTTAAAATGTTCTGATTATTCCGGCAAGTTAAACTTTTTTGATTAAAACGTTTGTATCGGTCAGGCTTATGATGTCATTGCGATTCTTGGCAACATGGATACGCTCATTGGTTGCTCACCTGCTAACGCGCGAGCCGGGAACTGACAAAAGCAAAAGTTACTCTGCTTGCTTCCTTATTAACCCCACCACGAGGCTTTCATGAATTCTTTCCGCAACTTCGCCAACATCCTGCTCGGTGCCATCTTTGTTACCACATTGTCGTTAGCCGAGCAAAAGACTGCGGTAGGCGAAACTTATCTTCAGGAAACCCCGCTTCGACTCAAAACAGTTCCTGGACATGCCGACCGATCGCTGGCGGATATCCACTCAGTTTATTCTGACTCACATGGCAACTTGCACGTGCTTACATCAGAAGCTCACTGGAAGCTGGATACTAGCGGGATGTGGTCTGCGATGGAAGACGAGCCGCCAATTCCCCAGCACCATCAAGCCCTTTTCATTGACGACCAACTTTTGCTAGCCACCGACAATGGGCTAGTTTGGTGGAATCAAGGCAAATCGCATTCGGCTGGATTGCCCGGCATCAGGGTCAACAGCATTAGTCGTGCTGCGGGAGGTCAACTGGCGGCTGCAACCGAGGTCGGCGCTTTTGTTTCCAATGACGGAAAAGTTTGGACGCAGCTCAAGGTATTGGATTCCGCAGGTCGGCAATGGGCAGTCCAGGATGTTCGCGTAGTGGCGTACGACGACCAAGATCAACTGTGGATTGGTCAACTTGCGGGGCTGGCTTGCCAAACTGCTGAGGGCTGGCGTTTCTATGAAGGCAAAGACGGCCTCCCCTACTCCGATTTCACCGCAGCTGCGGCTGATAAAGGTGGAAAGCTCTGGTTCGGTACCAAGATCGGTCTGGTTGGCTTTGACCATGGGCGATGGATTTACCGCCAAGGACCACAGTATTTGCTTGGTGACACAGTCCTCAGCATCGCCGTTACGCCAGACGCCACTCCCTGGATTGCTACCAACGGAGGTTTGACTGGGCTGAAAAGCAGCCAAATGACGTTGGCTGAAAAAGCTGATGTCTACGAAAAGCAAATCGATTCGCACATCAAGCGGACGCCGTTTGGATATACCTCGGCAGTTATCCTGGCAAAGCCCGGCGACTTGAACTCAGAAATCTCGCGGACTGATAACGACAACGATGGCTTGTGGACGGCAATGTACGGAGCGTCTCAGTGTTTCGCCGCCGCCGTAACTGGTTCTGACGAGCACAAAGCGGCGGCCAAGCAAGCATTCGAGGCGATTCGATTTTTGCAAACGGTAACGCAAGGCGGCTCGCCATCTCCGCCGCCCGGCTATATCGCTCGCTCGATCCTACCAACGGATGGCTACAATCCGAACGACGGGCGTCGCGAAGCCGATCGCCAGATGAAATCTTCTCGCGACCGATTTTGGAAAATATACGAACCGCGATGGCCGACCAGCGCGGATGGAAAATGGTTTTGGAAGTCCGATACGAGTTCCGATGAGTTGGATGGGCACTACTTTTTCTTGCCGCTTTATTTTGATCTAGTCGCGGACAATGACCCAGAGCGCGAGCGAGTTCGCGAAGTGGTCCGCGATCTGACCGATCATTTGCTCGCAAATAATTTTCAACTTGTGGACGTCGATGGCCAACCAACTCGATGGGCGGTATTCAATCCGGAAAACCTAAATCAAAATCCGCGATGGTGGGTCGGCCGTGGACTGAATAGTTTGAGTATCTTGGCGTATCTCACCGTGGCGCATCACGTCACAGGCGACAGCAAATACAGAGATGCAGTCAATTTGCTCCGCGACAAACACAGTTATGAAGCCAATGCGATGGTAGCCAAAGTGCAGTACGGCGTTGGCTCAGGCAATCAGTCGGACGATGAAATGGCGCTCATGAATTTTTACTCGCTGATCAAGTACGCACTGGATGAGCAGTTGCGACAAACCATGACCTATTCGATGTACACCTATTGGAGGCATGAACAACCCGAGCGGAATCCGTTTTTCAATTTTTGTTACGCGGTTCACGGCAACGGGAAAACGCACCAAACGGCTTTCGCCAAATTCCCTCTCGACCCATGGGATGGTTGGCTTGAAGATTCTTTGCAAACTCTGATTGATTTTCCACTTGATCGATGCAACTGGTCGCATCGAAACAGCCATCGATTGGACATCCAATTCTTGCCGAGCTCTTCACACAATGAGCCAGGCGGAGAGGGAGATCGCAAACGCGGCCACTTGATCAGCGGCAAAGTTGTGCCAGTTGAAAATCGACATTTCCAGCACTGGAACACCGATCCATGGCGACTCGATTACGGCGGGGACGGTCGCCATTTGGCCAGCGGGACGGTTTTTCTGCTGCCCTACTGGATGGGACGTTTTCATGGATTCATTTCGGAGTGATGGCGGATCGAGTACAATCTCGACCTTGATAAAAACGTTGAGGCGAATCCGAGTACGGCCGAGGGATTCTCGCATTTCCGTAACCGCAGCCATCATCAAAGGCAATTCCTTCGAATAGAACCACCCAGAACGATGTCGAAATCAGAACTTCAATCCCCTGCTTCAGAGTCTCGATATGACATCACGTTGTCCGACCTCCAAGCTAAAATTCGCGTAATGTATTACGAGAAAGATGTCCAGCGAGGAATCGACGGAACGTTTATGTGGCTGATGGAAGAAGTCGGGGAACTTGCAAGTGCACTCCGCGAGGGGACAACCGAAGAGCGAGCCGGCGAATTCGCGGACGTGTTGGCTTGGTTAGCGACGATTGCCAATGTTGCAGGCATCGACTTGGCAGAGGCCGTGCGAAAAAAATACGGGGATGGTTGCCCAGGCTGCGGCAAGCTCGCGTGTTCGTGCCCGATGGAAGAAAAGCCGTAAAAATAAATGTTCGATGGGGATATCGCAATGAATGTTGATCGTCGCCAATGGCTGAAACGTACCGGGCTGGCTTCGGCGCTTGCCGGATTGGCGCTCAATGCACCGCCAAGCGCCTACGGTGCGTCTCGAAAGTTGGAACCGGCTTGGGAGCAGAGCATTCGGTCAGGTTTGGACTACTTGGCCAAGACGCAAAGCACGAGCGGACAATGGAGTTCAATGGCCTATCCGACCGCATTGACCGCGCTGGCCGGCATGGCTTTGGTTTGTTCGGGCTCCACCACGACTCAAGGTCCCTACGCAAAACACATTGGACGTTGCACCGACTTTCTCCTATCCAAATGCCGAGACAATGGACTGATCGGCGATCCGGCTACCGACAATCGCTATACGTACAGTCATGGTTTTTCCATGTTGATGCTCAGCCAAGTGCTTGGCGAAGAAGGCTACGAGGATCGCCGACGTGAACTGGTCGAGAAGCTCAAGAAGGCTGTGGAGTTTTGTTGTTTCGCCCAAACTAGCGCTGGTGGCTGGGGATATGTCAGCGCAAAAGATGGAGCCGATTACGACGAAGGCTCCACGACCGTGACTCAGGTTCAAGGGCTTCGCGGCTGTCGAAACGCCGGCATCCCAGTACCCAGTGAGGCCATCGAGAAGGCCCGCCAGTACATCTACCGCTGCATGAACACCGACGGAGGCATTAGCTATTCAAGCAAACAGATGGGTACCTCGCGGCCTGCGCTAACTGCGGCCGCGATTGCGGCACTTTACAATGCGGGCGATTACGATAGCCAGCAAGTGCCCAAGATGATGAAGCACGCGCGGGATGCTCTGCACGATGAATTTGCAGATGCCGGTGCAGCCTTTGGGCATTGGCACTACACCTACCTCTACTACAGCCAAGTGGTCTACCGCCAAGGCGATGACGAGTGGATTCCATTTCGGGATCGACTCTATCGCCGGATTGTCAGCGAACAAAAAGCCGGGGGACATTGGGATGGTTTGATCAGCCCCATCTACATAACCGCATGCAGCTTGATCATCTTGCAACTCGATCGCGGATTGCTGCCGATCTATCAACGCTAATAGTTTGGTGAACAGACCTACGTGAGAATCAAGTGTATTGGACCAGCATCAGGAAGGGCGAGTCGGATGCCCCCAGTTTCTGTCCCAGTGTTACGAGTGTATTGGTTGGGGGTAGTCGTTATGGTTCGCAGTGCCGCTGGGGTGAAGCGGTGGCACGTCCAGAACCTCAAGCGATGGACGTGATTGTTGCTACAAGCTTTGTCTGGCACATTTCGAATTTGGATAAGCTTACAATGCTCGACTCCAACGAGCCGGGGTCACCCGCGATTCAGCACGCCCTTCGAAGACTCAGGGACGTGCCACCCAGTTAAGAAGACTCAGGGATGTGCCACCAGTCTTGAAAACTATAGGGCACGCCAGTCCGTCTTGAAGCATAGCCCTGGCGGGGAACGAAAATGGGACGCGGGTAGTTCTGTTGGCAGACGGTCGATAGGACTCTACTTGTTGAGCGTATCATGCTTCGACAGAAACGAAACGATCAAAGGTTCCAGGAGTCGTTGATTTGATTTAAATCGCCCCGTTCTGGAAAGTCGCATGATCGACAGCCCAAACGTTGGTGGAAGCGCCACAGCGCGAACGGTAACGCGAAGCTGGTCGTATCCGTTGCCTCAGGGCAATGCGAAACAACCGACTACCGTTTACACCGATCGCAATGCTGCCGTGACGACGACAGTTATCGATGCGGCCTCGCGCCGAGTCACGACGAGTGCAATGGCAGGTTCTGGTGCCAGTGTGACCGGTTCCTACGCTCGCTCCCAAGGGCTGAACGCCGATGGATCGGTAGCCTGGATCACCGATGCCACCTATCTAACCGATCCGAATACTCCGCACGCCCAATCGTCGCTTCAGTTCCAGTATGATGCTCTGGGGCGGGTAAACGTGGTGACTCACGGGACATCAGCTGTCACCGGTTGGATGAAACTAGTAGTCACGGCCTCGGGGCCGTCGGACAAGTCCAAGCGCAAGCCGTTTCCGCAAGTCACCGCATCATCGGGGTTGCAATAGCACGCGGGAGTGCGAATAATATAAGGGTTCCAGTTCATCGTGCGGGACATGCGGATGGCGCACTTGGCCAAGTAGACAAGGGTATGCAAGAACGACTACGGCTTGGCGCGCAAATCGAGGTTCCTGCGGGAACCCAAGGCATTCGAAGAACCATGTCTAGCTTGTCAGTCGTATCAGGGAACGAAGTAGCTCTTATTCGCATGGAAAGCGGACGCCGGCTGATCGTTATGGGTGGACCAAATACGATTGCCCTGCCTAAAGGAACGGCGAGAATCATTGCCCATACCCATCCGAAAGGCAGCTTGCGATTTTCCGCACCTGATGTCCGAGCGCTGAATGCTCGTGGTCAGCGCAGTTCTGTTCTGATCTCACCACGTGAAGATTTCGGTATCCGGTTAGCGGTTCCACCGATTGAGAATTGAGGTAACTATGAATGTCAAGATCAAAGAGCACTTCGCTAAACCTTCGTCGGAAGGTGGTGTCGAGACTTGCGTGCTGGAGTTATTCGATGACGGAAACATTTACGTATTCGGAGACGAACTCGGTGAGCTAATCGTCGAGTACGCCGAGGATGCATACGAGAAAGTGGTCAGTCAACTAGCTGATCTTGGTTACGAGAAGTCAATACAGAGTGACAAATCAGGGCAGCAAAAGGCGGGTTAGCGGCCGCAGCACGACATTGCCGTCATCTTGAGCAAAACAAAGGTTCCAAAGTGCGACCGCGTAAGCCGGAGGAGATTCATTGGGGACAGAGCTGACCGATGGGTGGCGATTGACTACCGCCGTAAACTGCTCTGTCCCCGGATACGCCCGGATACGAGCGCCGGTGACTTCGCCTCGCAGGTGGCCCGCATAGAATCGCTGATCGCTGAACAGTCCCGTGTTGGCAGTGGACTTCACGGTGACTCGCAGCCAGCGGTCTTGGATCACATTGTCGGCCCAGCCCAAGATGACCCGGGCCGGTGTGCTGCCCGCAGCGGGGACGACATCGATCTGCGTCGGTGCCGGAGCGACCGCCCAACTGGATGGCGGATTGGTCGATTCGTTGTAAATGCCCTGCGGACTCATTTGGAATACAAAGTCGTCTGTCGTCAGATTGGTCGCGACCAGACCCTGGATATCGAACACCAGTCCGTTGAGGCCACGCTTGGAACTGATCAGATTATTGCACCCCAGCGTGAAACCTTGTTCCACTTCGCGAGCCAGCGTCTTGCCGGTGTCCAGGTTCAATTGATGGCTGGCAACTATTGCCCTGATAGGGATGCCAGCCCGAATCGTCTTGCGATACTCGCAGCGATTCCCGCGACTCGCTGCGATCCCTTCAGGATCGTGCCAATTTTATCCCGTCTGTGTTCCGGGGGTGTCGTCGCTCCGCTCCTCAACCCCCGGCTAATGGCTGTGATCCCTTCAGGATCATGCCACGATTGATCCGTTGCGTTCCGGGGCATCGTCGCTTCGCTCTTCGGCCCAGGCTAAATCATCAATTGATGGGTGGCACCATTTGCTACCATTTGCTATTTTTAATCTAAGACAGCCGATGGCACCTATTGTCGCCATCCGCGCCCTGAGAAGCCTTTCAGTAGGTTTCATGGTCAACGACGTATTCAGCCCCGTCCCTGACTGTCGCATTCACCGCCGTTCGATACAAGATGTGCTTCTGGCCAGACTCCGCCAGAGCAAGTGCCCACGGTGGCTCAGGTGGCGACAGCAGCACGTCGAGTATTTCACTCTTATTGGCCTTCGTGAACGGCCTCTGCTCGTCCCGCGTTACCAGCCAACTATAATTGCGTGTCTTCTGCGGCTTGTCTTTTCCGGCAATAACTCGCTTCTCGTCGAGCATCCATACGCACCCGTCGCAAATATGCTTCGAGTCCGGAAACGCGACGGTCCACCAATCGCAAAACGCACTTGATAGACTCAGCGCCTCACGAGCCGCATTGCCGCAGTAGAAACACCGATGCTCGCCAACGCACTTGCGTATCAAACTGGTCGCACAACGCATTACTCGCTCTTTTTTGGCTTTTTCGCCTTAGCCTGCTTCTTGCCTTTGACCGGTTTGCTCGTCGCTCTTTTCTTGCTGATCGGCTTAGAAGCAGCTTTCTTAGTAGGCTTGCTTGCAGCTTTCTTTGTCTTGGTGGCTTTCTTCGGTGGGACGAAACCTTTGGGCCAAGTTGTTATCAGT
>WPCK01161212.1_pt1 | contig 25527 bp, 19 predicted proteins | sample 5399851 | NCBI WGS metagenome assembly WPCK01 (sample SAMN12869471, study PRJNA574797) | sludge metagenome | isolation source: wastewater treatment of pH11 | place: China:Beijing | collected 2019-05-20 | reverse complement strand
GAGAAGGGTTCCCTTCCAGAGTGACTTGTTCTCCGCCAGGAATCTTGCCGTACCAATCAGGCAAGTCATATGGATATCGTGGCCGCAGGCATGCATCACACCGACCGTGGCGCCTGTATCGTCAGTGACCGTAACGTTGGAGGCATAGGGTCGACCGGTGCGCTCGGTGATGGGCAAACCATCCATGTCCGCGCGAACGAGGATGACAGGTCCTTCACCGTTGCGCAAGACTCCCACGATGCCATGCCCGCCAATCGACCTGGTCACTTCACATCCCGCGGCTTCCAGTTCTGTTGCCATTCGCGCAGCAGTTTTTTCCTCCTTGAACGACAGTTCGGGGTTCCTGTGCAGCCATACGTAGAGTTCAACCAGCGATTGCATGTTGGTCTTTGCCCACTCGCCAGGTTGTTGAGCGGCGAGCGGGCCGCTTGTTCCGGCAACAACGAGCAAGGCAACGAGCGAGAGTTCTATCGTGCGTTGAATCATCAAGGAATATTCCTTTATTGGCGTGGCTGTAGATCGCTGAATCCGGTCTGGCCAACCGCGGCCGGATCGACGTTCGTACGATGGCATGTCCCGACATCGTACTGCGCAACGGCCTTGCCGGGAATCGTGTCTTGCAGGACACGGCAAGTACCGTTTTGCCGGGGGAAATGCGAAATAGTGGACCCGTTTGCTCGGCAACGATAGACTGGGATCAGGCGGGGTGATTGCCCCTTTTTCCGGCTGGCGATTGACCCGCACCTGCGAAAAAAGCATTGTGCATCGGGAAGTTCGGGCGAGTTTCGATGAGTCAGGTTGTACGCGACAAGGCGACTGACGTAGAGCCTTCATCAAGGAGGGTGCCGGAATTGCTCTCAATCGTGGACGTAGCCCAATCGTCAATTGCCAGACGCATTGTCGACGTTCGCGAGTGTATCAATGAACTGAACGACGGACCGGAGAATAATGCCACTACGGTCCATCGTTTGCGAGTTGCCTGTCGCCGTGCGGCCACATGCCTTGATTTCTTCAATGATATTTTCGATGGCGCGGCGCGTCGCCGATTCACCGGGCTTTTGCGGAAACTGCGGCGCAAGGCCGGTGAGGTGCGCGATATCGACGTCTTGTCCCAGCGAATCCGGACATACAAGGATCGTAGCGCGAGGAAACTGCTCGATAGCTTCCAGTCCCGTCGTGAGGTTCGAATGCAGAAACTCCTCAAATATGGAAGAAAGGTCTCGATCGAATTGCTGTCATCGGCCGACGATGTTTTTTCCCTTCTGATGACGAAAGATCAGGAAGCCGTTGTCAATGTTCCATTCCGGCCCATGGGCGTCGAGCGGGTGGCCGATAACGCACAGAGTTTTCTCAAGGCGCTGCGAAAAGCCGATCGCTCGGCCAAATCGCTCCATCGGGCACGAATCGCCGGCAAGAAACTGCGCTATTCGCTGGAGATCCTTGAACCGGTAATCCCCGATGTCGCAGCGTCGCCCGCCAGCAGCCGATTGCGGAAATTCCAGAATCTCGTGGGAGATATACACGATTGCCTCGTTCAGCGAAAATCGCTTCAGCGACAAGCCGCGAAGATCGGAACGGCCGGCGTCAGGCGATTTGTCAAGAATGAGATTCAGAAAGGAAAGCGGCAGTTGCGAGAGGACCTTGCCAGTCTGCATGTCATGTGTTCAAAGGATGAGACAATGGCACTTTCCCGCGAACTCGCCGAGTTGATGGATGAGAATCCCTGACGAGTTGTCAAATTGCATTCCATCAATTGATCGTCAGGAAAATCGTAATCGTCCTCAGTGCAACGGTCCTCCTACTCGTGCTCGTGCTCGTACTCGTACTCGATAGAAACGCGATAACAAAAATCCGGGACGATCGTTCGCTATTTTAGCAAGGGCCCTTTCGAATGTCCGCCAATCCGCTATGCCTGCACCATGAACTTGCCTTGCTGGTTCTGGATGATTCCAAAGGAACGTTTGGCGGGGCGATGTATCAATACGGCCTCGCCGGTGCGATCCTCAGCGAGTTGATGTTGCAAGGGTTTGTCACCGTGACAGACGACAAGGAGAAACTCGTCTCGACCGTGGAGTCAGGACCGGCAGGCGATCCCCTGCTCGACGAAGTGATCGCAATGATCTCGGAGTCCGGGAAAAAGCGCGGCCTGACGTGGTGGGTGTCGAAGATCGCAGGCATGAAAGATCTCCCCCACCGGATCGCAGGGCAGCTTGCCGATCTGGGAATCGTTGCCAGCGATGTCGGGACAGTCCTCTGGTTTTTCACTCGTCGCATCTGGCCGGAAATCGACAGCAGTTATGAAGACAGTGTACGCCGGCGAATGGCTGATGCGATGTTTTCCGACAAGCAGAATCCTGATGACCGAACGGCTGTGTTGATCGCATTCGCGCAGTCGACAGGTGTTTTGAAGTCGAATTTCGCATCGGTTGAACTGAAGCAACACGAAGCGCGGATCAAGGAGATTTGTGACGGCAAACGGCTGGCGGCCGGAGCGACGCAGGAAGCGATCGCCGCGGTTCAGGCAGCAATTATGGCTGCGACGATCGCGTCAACGATCGCCGCGTCGGCAGCGGCTTCTGCGTCGAATTGAGGAATTTTTTTCTTGAGACTCATGGTAACCGGCCGGGATGGCGCATTCGCCAGCTCCCCAGGCAGGAAGTGGACTTGGACAAGAGGTAACGAGAATGAAGCGACTCTGGATCGTTGGTGTAACGTTGATTTGGGTGTTGTCTGCCCTCGATACGGCGATGGCGCAGACAGGCCAGATTCGTTTTCAGGTTCGGCTTGCGCAAGCTCCCGAGCGTCCGCTGGACGGACGGCTGTTGCTGATTCTCTCGAAGGACGGCAGCGCGGAACCCCGCTTCCAGGTTTCCGACAATTACCTTTCGCAGCAGGTATTTGGCATCGACGTCGAGGGGTGGGATGGCGTCGAACCCCGGACTTTTGATGATGCCGTGTTCGGCTTTCCCGCCCAATCGATGAAAGACATTGCGCCCGGAAAGTACTTCGTTCAGGCACTTTTCCACGAGTACGAGACTTTTAGACGTAGCGACGGGCATGTCGTGAAGTTGCCCATGGACCGGGGAGAGGGTCAGGTCTGGAACCGGGCGCCGGGAAACCGGTTCTCGACGCCGATGGAAATCAGCTTTTCGCCCACCACGGATGAGGTGCATGCGATCACCCTCGATCAGGTCATTCCACCCATCGAGCCGCCAAAAGACACGAAGTACGTCAAGCACATTCGCATTCAAAGCGAATTGTTGACGAAATTCTGGGGGCGGCCGATGTTTCTCGGAGCGCATGTGCTGTTGCCGGAAGGATTCGACGAACATCCCGACGCGAAATACCCGGTTGCCATTTTTCACGGTCACTTCACCCACGACCTGGGAGGCTTTCGAAGCGAACCTCCCGATCCGGATCTGAAGCCCGACTACAGCGAACGATTCCGTATGCACGGGTACAATCGCCTGCAACAACAGGAAGCCTGGGATTTTTTCAGGCTATGGACGGGGCCGGGTTTCCCGCGGATGCTGGTCGTCGAGATCCAGCATGCCAATCCGTATTACGATGATTCGTACGCGGTGAATTCCGCCAATCTTGGACCGTATGGCGATGCCATCACTTACGAGCTGATTCCCGAGATCGAACGACAGTTTCGCGGAATCGGAGCGGGATGGGCCCGTTGTCTGTATGGCGGATCGACCGGCGGATGGGAAGCTCTTGCAGCCCAGGTCTTCTATCCGGAGGAATACAACGCCTGTTATGCGGCCTGTCCCGACCCGATCGACTTTCGCCAGATGACGGTGGTCAACATCTACGAGGACGAGAACGCCTACATTCAAAGCGGGCCGTTCGGCGCTGTCGTTCGACCAGGGCGCCGCAATTACCTCGGACACATCGACGCGACCCTCGAAATGATGAATCATTACGAACTGGTACTCGGCACCCGCGGTCGTTCCGGGCAACAGTGGGATATCTGGCAAGCCGTGTACTCACCGGCAGGAGACGACGGCTATCCAAAGCCGATCTGGGACAAAATGACGGGAAAGATTGACCGGGAAGTCGCCGACTACTGGCGGGAAAACTACGACCTCGTCCATATTCTTCAACGCGACTGGAAAACGCTGGGCCCGAAACTGGCGGGGAAGATCCACATCTATTGTGGCGACATGGACAACTATTACCTGAACAATGCCGTCTATCTCGCTGAGGATTTTCTCAAGACTGCCGATCCGCCTTATGGGGGCGAGGTAACCTACGGCGACCGCGCGGAACATTGCTGGAATGGCGATCCCACGCAACCCAACGCGGTATCGCGCTTGCGATATCACCGGACGTTTGTTCCTCGATTTCGGGACCGCATCATGCAATCCGCGCCGCCCGGGGCCGATCTGCAAAGCTGGCAGTATTAGCCAGGCTTTTCGCCTGTTTTGCCGCTTGTCCGGAGTATTTTCGGACATTTGATTGAAACAGCCGCAAGAACATGGCCACAATGGGAAACCGGACACGAGATGGCAAAAGGTCGTCGAGGACGCGTTTGCTCTCGTCGCGCCGAAAATTCGCTAATGCCCGTTCACTGGTTTATTCCGAAGGTCGAGGCTGGCATGTTCACTACACGCAGGAATTTTCTCTCTTCTGTTGGCACCGGGATGTTGGTCGGGGCACTGGGTCGGATGGAATTCGATCCGATGGGCAAGTTGGCCGGAACGGAGAGCTGGTTGGCCGATGAACGCCTGACGTTCGGGCCTTTGGAACCCCTGGTCGATCTGATGCAAATGACACCTCCGGAGAAACTCATTCCGGAACTTGTGTCGCGAATGAAGAAAGGTGTCGATCTCAAGACCCTGACAGCTGCTGCATCCCTTGCGAACGCGCGCCGTTTCGGCGGCGAAGATTATATCGGTTACCACACCTTCATGGCTCTCGCGCCGGCCTTCTCCATCGCGCAGCAACTCCCCGGGCACGAAGCTGCGCTTCCGGTATTGAAAGTGATTTTCCGGAACGCCGAAAGGATTCAGGCGGACGGGGGCGGGGACCACGATCATTTGCATTTGCTGGAATCGGACGATGCAGGGACTTCCACGGAATCCCGGAGTCTTGTCGACCAGATTCGAGGCAAGGATCTGGCGCAGGCAGAGCGTACGATCTCCGCGTTGGCCAGCAGGGACATCGGCGAGGCCTATAACCACCTGCAGTTCGCGATTCAGGACGAAATCGACGTCCATCGCGTAGTCTTGCCGTGGCGAGCCTGGGTTTCGCTTGATCTGGCAGGCCAGGAGCATGCAGCCACGTTGTTGCGGCAGTCCGTCAGGTTCTGTGTAGCTGCCGAGAAGAGCCGGGAAGCAAACGGACGCGGACCTTCAGCGATTCGCACGCTTCTTCCTGCGTTTTGGGAACAATACCGGCTGGAGTCGGTATCGGAAGGAGAGCGGGACCTCACCGATGAACAACTGCGACAACTTGCCGATGCCATTTTTTCTTCCTCGCGCGAAAAGGCAGCCGAAGCCGTCGCCGCGGCCATTTCCGAGGGAGTCTCGTCCGAATCGATCGGCGAGGCGATTTCGCTTGCCGCCTGCAATCTCGTCTTGCGAGATCGCGGCCGGCGAACGGCGGAGCCAGGGAAACCTGTGGGAAGCGTTCACGGGGCATCGATAGGTGTCCACGCCTCCGATTCCGCCAACGCCTGGCGGCAGATTTCGCGCGTGGTCAATCGAAGGAACCGCTTCGCGAGCCTGATTGTCGGTGCTTTCCACACGGCCGGACAAACCGGCAATATGGACGAACATCCGCTGCCGCTCGACGAAGACCTGAAGCCGATCGATGCCAAAGACCCGGACACCCTGATTTCACAGCTCGATCAGGCCGTTCGCGACAACAACCAGCGTCGGGCGACGGCACTGGTGCATCGATCATCGGAATTGAACTTGCCGCCCGATTCGATCTTCAAGGTTTTGCGCAAGTTTGCCGTGAGCGAGGATGGGCAACTGCATGCCGAGAAGTACTATTGGACGATTGTCGAGGAGTTCAATACGATGCGGCCGTCGGTGCGATGGCGACAGCTGTGTGCCCTCGCCCGGGTCACTGCGAGCGAATATGGATCTGCGTCCGCAGGATACCAGCTCGCCAGGTCACTGCTGCAAGGCTGAGGAAGGCACTCACCATTCGTCCCTGCCAACCTGAACGTTCGCATTGCCCGTTCAGGCACTGCAGGTCGGTTCTGTTTCCGACAATCCTGACAGATCGTCCCGCTTTCTCGCAGGAAGTCTTGAGCGGCGGGGGAGAGCTGATTTGCTTCGGAGGGGCGAACCCTTCAAAGTCGATCGCCTTGTTTCTCCCGACAATGTTCTTGTGACCTGATCGATAACATGCCATTCCTTTCGGGAAATTCTTTCCCCGCGGTTGTAACCAGCAGCATTGGCAACCACATGACATTGAGTCACGATTTCATCCATGAGTTCATTGCGCAGCGACAAAGGACTTCGATCAAGTATCATCAAGGCAAATAGTCGCCAGGTATCCCACAAACTGTCATCGGGCCGCTGCCGAAACCATTCGTGATTGATCATCACCGCAGCGACCTTTCGCGAAATCCCTCGTTCGACCAGCCCTTCGATGATTGCCTTCTTCTCGCTATCGTCGAAATGGCCATCAGCCCATGCAACATACACCAGTGGTAGCCAGCTGAACGCCGTCAATGTCGGGACCTTGATGCCCGTGTTCGCCAGTTCGAGCAGCCTCCGTCGATCGCGGATTCCGGTTGTGTTCCGGAAAATTTCCAGCAAGTCATTGAGAGGCAAGTTCCTTTTCAGTTCCTGAACCAGCTCTTCCTCGATCCCCTGAAAGAATGATTCCTCAAGTCTTGTTTCCAATACTTGCCCTGGATTTGCGCCTGTCACGAAAGTCTCTCCTGTCCGGGTTGTTTCCTGATCTAGCTTGCCGCCATCCCGTCCCGTCAACCGCTTTCGCAAGTACAGGATTAACCAGGAGAAGCAAAAATCGTGGAATTGAAAGGAAACAGGCCGTAATTTACAACAAATACCTGGTTAACCAGATTACAGATTACAAAACAAAATCGCCTCGATTCCCGGAACAACACCATGACAAGGGAAGTCATTCTCGAAGAACACAACCCGGCATGGGCCGACAACTTTGCGGCGGAGTCCAGGCTCATTGCCGAAGCCCTGGCCGACAGTTGCGTTGCGATCCATCACATTGGAAGTACCGCCATTCCGGCTTCCGTTGCCAAACCGCTGATCGATGTGCTGGTTGTTGCCCGAAGTCTTGCAATGATCGATTCGCGAAACGGCGAGATGGCCTCGCTCGGGTATGAAGCCCACGGCGAATACGGCATCGCCGGTCGTCGCTACTTTCGAAAGTTCAACGCGTCCGGGATCCGAACGTTTCATGTCCATGCTTTTGCAGAAGGGGACAGCCACGTCGATCGCCATCTGGCGTTCCGCGACTTCATGAATGCCCATCCGGAATGGGCCAGGCGCTACTCGGACCTGAAACTGTCCCTGGCGGCGAAGTTCCCGGATTCGGCCGAGGACTATTGGCGCGGCAAAGGGGACTTCATTCGGCATGTGGACGAGCTTGCCGCGAATTGGCGCCCGTCCGAAAAGTAACTCCCCTCGCGCGGGACAAGCATCCTTGCTTGTCATTGGCAAATGCCACCGTCCGCGCCGGACCTGGCAGTCCATCGTGCACTCGTGCACTCGTGCTCGTGCTCGTGCTCGTGCTCGTACTCGTGCTCCTACTCGTACTCCTACTCGTACTCGTACTCGTACTCGTACTCGAAAATGCCGCCCCCTTGCTGACGCTTCGCGCTTCCATTTCGTGGGACAAACGTGCGCGAGAAAGTAGCGTGGGCTTTAGCCCACGATTCCCACATAGCGGTTTCCGCACGTGGGCTAAAGCCCACGCTACGCGGCCGAGGGCTAAAGCCCACGATGCCACACGGTCGTGGGCTAAAGCCCACGCTACCCCACGCTACCCCACGCTACGCGGTCGTGGGCTAAAGCCCACGCTACATCACGCTACACCACGCTACGCGGTCGTGGGCTAAGGCCCACGCTACATCACGCTACACCATCACGCTACGCCACGCTACGAAGAGGGCCGCCAGAAAGTGGTTTCCAGATTCGACGATCCGCTTGATCTGGCGGGAAGCGAAACCACTAAACGAATGGCTGAGATGCGCCTCCCGTTGGGCTCACGCCGCTCAGCCGGAATCCGGTTGCAAAAAAAAAAGAAAAAAAACCTCTCCCCAAAAAACGGCGGTTCGTGGGGAGAGGTTCGGGAGAAATCGGATTCCGTCAATCAAAACGAATGACGGCTATTTGTCTTCTTCGCGGATTCCCATGCCACTCCGGTCGGGATAGGCCGGTCGGGCAGGGGCCTTGTAGCCGCGTTCCTGGATCTCCTTGAGCATCAGGTCAATGGCCGCATCCAGTTGTGGATCGCCATTGTTGACCATCAATTTCGGGTCATCGATCACTTCCATCGTCGGATCGACGCCGTGGCCTTCGATGCCCCACGTTCCATCGGTTTCGTAGTACGCAAACGTTGGCGCCGTAACCGACGAGCCATCGATCATCGACGGATTGCCGGAGATCCCGACCAGACCGCCCCAGGTTCTCGTTCCGATCAGGTGACCCAGTTTGTTCTGGTGGAACAGGGCGGGGAACATATCCCCTCCGGATCCGGCCATGCCATTGATCAACATGCATTTCGGACCCTGGTGCGAGTCCGGAGGCCAGGTCCAGTCCTGTCCATCCCGTATCGCCCAGTAGTTGGTCACCGGCCGATTGAGAAGTTCTATAAACCGGGTGGGGATCTGTCCGCCGCCGTTCCAGCGGTCGTCGATAATCAGGGCTTCCTTGTCGGCCTGGCCATAAAACTGCCGGAAAAGGTCGTTCTGGCCCGGAACACCGGTATTGATCACGTAGATGTAACCGACCTTGCCGCCGGATTTCTCTTCGACGTGCCGCCGGTTCTTTTCGATCCAGTGACGGAATCGCAGGCTGGAGTCGCTGCCAAGCAACTTGAACGGCACCTGCCGGTCCTTGTCATCCAGCGTCGCGTCCTCGCTTACCGTCAGCGTCACGACCTTGTCGGCCAGTCCCACAAAAGCGGCGTATGGATCCATGGAGGCATCGAGCGGAACTCCGTTGACTTCCAGGATGAATTCTCCTTCCTTGATACCGACTGCCCGCAACGGACTTTTTGCATCGGTATCCCATGCGGCTCCTTCGTAGATTTCGGCAATCCGATAGCGGCCATCGGCGATTTCAAAGCGGCAACCGGGCAGACCCACGTTTTCGCTGGGGCCACCATCCTCTTCGGGTGACGGGCGATAATACGCATGGCCGACGTTCAGTTCCGAAATCATCTCGCTGATCACGAACCCGAGGTCGGCTCGTGAAGTGCAATCGTCGATCATGGCTGCGTACTGTTCGCGAACTGCCGGCCAGTTCACGCCATGCATATTCGGGTCGTAGAAGAAGTCTCTTTCGATCCGCCAGGCGTCATTGAGAACCTGCCGCCATTCCGCACGCGGTTCGATCATGGTTTTCATTCCGTCGGTGACGACCTTGTCTTCCAGTTTCTGGCCTGCAGCCGCGTCGACGATGTAGATCGAATCGCCGCGCGCGATCATCATCTTTTTGCCGTCCGGCGTGAGCTGAAATCGTCCGCCCCCGTCCACCACAGACTTCTCTTCCTTCTTTTTGTCTGTGATATCAAAAATCTTGATGGCCGGGGGACTATCGTCGCCACCTCGTGAAGGCCGTCGAGAGTAGATCAGATGTCCCTTGTCATTCACGGCCAATTGGCCGAAATTTCCGCGGGGCAGCGGGAGTTGCCAGCTGCGTTGCTCGATGCCCTCGAACTCGATGACAACCGGCTTGACTTCCGGTTTTTTCTTGTCGCCGTTTTTGGCATCGCCTTCCTTTTTCTCGCCTTCTTGCTGGTCTTCGTCGTTGTCGTCGCTGCCCGAGCTGTCGCGGGTCGCTTCAAGGCTGACTTCAAGCCCGGCCGAATCGATAACGGCCGTTCCCGAGAACTTGCCGTCCTTGATCGTCCCGGTCACAGTGACCGAAACCTCTCCGCCACTTGCCGAAAGCGTGACTTCACCGGATGCCGGATCAAACGTGCCGGAAGTGACTTCCAGACTTCCCTGAGCCGTATTGATCGTGCCGGTGACCTTGTTCCCGTCGCCGAGCGAAAGGGTCATCGAGAAGCTTCTGTGTTCTTCGGGAACCTGATCGCTGGTGACGCGGCCGGACCACGAGCCGGAGACCGGATCGGAGCCTTTTGAATCACCGTTGTCGTCTTTCTTTTCGCCATCCTTTTCCTTGTCGTTGCCGTTGTCCTTCTCTTCGCCCTCTTTTTTCGAGTCGTCGCTGTCCGACTCTTCATCGCTCTCTGGCAGGATCGGCTGTTTGACATCGGCGCGGAGCGGGATGGCAACCAGAACTTCTGTTCCCGAATAGATGAATGTTGTTCCGATATCTTCGTAACCGGGACTTTCATAAGCGCGGTTACTGGAGCAGAAAATATAGTCACCTTTTCGGTCAAATACCGGACTTTGGGCTGAGAAGAAACTGGTGATCTTTTTCTTGTCGCCCGAGGCGATGTTGTAGACAAAAACGGCGTTGGCCGGTGAGGGCGGGGCTGCCGTCCGCGACCAGGTGATCCATTGCGAATCTTGCGACCAGTTGACGTCGGACTGGCCGGCTGACGGGTCGGTATCGACGAGTTTCGTGCCGGCCGGATCAATCGTGTGCAGGTAGATGTTGCCGGCCTTGTCGGTAAACACGATGTGTTTCGAATCCGGGGACCATACCGGGTTGTAACGCCAGTGCTTGCCATCGGAAGTCAGCTGGCGCGTATCGCCCCGTCCTTCGGCTGGCATGAGATAAAGTTCGTATTCTCCGGTCTTGTCGGAAAAGAAGGCGATCCATTTGCCATCCGGGCTCCAGGAGGGCATCCGCTCGGCGATGCCACTGGTGCGGGTCAAATTGCGCGGCGAACCGGACTTGGCCGGCAACGACCAGATGTCACCTCGCGCTTCCACCACAACACGTTTTGTTTTCGGAGAGACGTCTGCCGATTCGATGGACTTCGAGACATCGACGAGCCGCGGACGAACCAGTGCCTTGTCGCCGGGGACGGAAATGTTGACGGTCGAGCGCTCGCCATTGGCCAGGTTGACCAGCCAGAGTTTGGCGCCGTTTTCCAGAATGATTTCACCCTTTCCATCCGGGCCAGGTCCGATGGAAGGCCATTTGCAATCGAAATCGCTGAAATCCGTGACCTGCCGTTTGTTTCCGGACGAAGGATCAAATTCCCAGATGTTCAGCCGGTGTTCGGGTCCCGCGTCGGAAACGAAATAGAGCTTGTCGCCATTCCACATCGGAAGGCTGTCAGCCCCCACCCAGTCCGTTACACGACGGGAATCATTGTTTTCGAGGTTGAAAAGCCAGACATCGGATGCCATTCCCCCCTGATAACGTTTCCACGTCCGGGTGTCGTGGCTATGCGGCGTGTAGGCAAGCCATTTTCCATCCCCGCTGATCGCACCGTTGGCGCCGTAGGGTACGGGCAAAGGCTGCACCAGCGGCTTGTCACTGTGCACCGTGAACAGTTTCGGGGCCCGTTCCAGACCGGAAAAACCATTGCCGAAAAACAGCAGCCCGCCATCGGGCGTCCAGTCGCAAAGTGCTTCCGTCTGCGAGTGCCACGTCATCCGCTGCGGAATGCCGCCGTTAATGTCCATCACATACAGGTCATTGTTGCCGTCATAGTTTCCGGTGAACGCAATCTTGTCGCCGGCCGCATTGAAGCGGGGGAACAATTCGCGGCCGGGAGATGTTGCGAGGGGCCTGGCAACTCCACCATCCCTTTCCACGATCCAGAGATCGCCGCCGTACGAAAAGGCAATATGGGTCTTGCTGACGTCGGGATATCGCATCATGCCCGCTGATGGCTGCCGCTGCTTGTCGGCGTCCTCCTGAATTGCGAGGGCCGGATGAACAGCAGCGACAAGAAACAAGGCAGCCAGGATTCCCGGGCATTTACTTAAACTGCGCTTGGCGACGACGAACATGAAAAAACCTCTGCTTGTGATCATGTGAAAAAAAAAGGAATGCCGGACTTCATCGACGGTTCGCCGGCATTCTCGTTTTCTGGCAAGAAAAAAACTATTTGGCGAGGATGAATGTGACCTTCATCAACACGCGATATTCGGTAATCGCGCCGTTCTTGACGACGACTTCCTGGTCCGAAACCCAGGCACCGGTAACGTTCTTCAAGGTCTTGCTGGCGCGTTTGATTCCGGTCTGAACCGCAGCCTCAAAACTCTTGGGCGACGAAGACTTGATTTCCACTACCTTGGCAACGCTCATTTTGATAACTCCCCGGGTGAATGACTAAAGCAATTGATCAGAGCGCAGCTTCAACCGTCCATCCGGGAAAGCCCAACCGGACTATTGTGCCGCTTGATACCGCCATAGCCGCGATTATTGCCAGAAAATCGGGGAGAGGCGACGAAAATTCCCGCCTGCCACGACAGGTTATCCGAATTAGACGGGGCTTTGCCAAAAATCGCCGGTTTTGGCGACGATTAAGCCCTCTCGGTTCCGGCCTGGGACGCAAGCCAACGGCCGGATATCGCGTCGTCGTTCAGCGACGCACGAATTTGGCTTCCGGGTGGTCGTCGACAAGATCCCACCCGCCAAGTTCGTTTTTCATTCGTTTTCCAGGTCCATCCGCGGGAATGAAGCTCGCGAAGTACTCGACCTCGGGTTTCCTTCCCTCCCCGCTGAACCAGTCAGTCACCAGGCGAACCGTTTTGTCGGAGCCCGGTTGCCAGATACGGTCTCCCTTTTGCAACACCAGTTCATGGGCGCCGGTCCAGCCAAACCAGTCGTAGGCAGCCGTGTGAGCCGGAATCCAGTGTGGAACACCCTCCTTGTCCAACAAGCAGAATTCGGCCCAGCAGTGATTGGGCACGAGAACCAGCCTGGCCGGAATTCCCGCGGTACGACAAAGGGCAACAAAGACGCCGGCGCGCTCTTCGCAGTCTCCCTTCCTGTTCTTCAAGGCATGTTCCACGCTGGTGTAGGCCATCGGTTCGCCGGCGATGTTGCCGATCGTCCAGCGAAAGAACTTCTCGGCCTTGTTCCACGGGTGGTCGTGCTGACTCGTTTCCGACTCGACGATATCGCGAAGCTCTTTCAGGTCCGCGCGAATTCCCGGGCTGTTGCCGAGGCCATCCTTGCGAAGTCGATCGCTGAGAAGCTGAACGGCCGGGAACTGTTCGGCGGAGTACCTGGGACAAAAGCGGAACAACCTGACCTTGCAGCGAAACACCGCCTCGATGATTTCTCTCGGCGCCAGTTCCCCGGCGTGGACTTGCAGTTGACCGGCGTTTTCGCCAAGCGCGGCAACCCTGGCGGTGCAACGATCCGATGCTTCGATTTCGACGTCGGTGATCTCCTGGCCGGGAAGGTTGACCGGGACCGGGGTTGACCCCTGTACGTTGCGCGCGGCCCCCTGACTCTTCCAGCGGATCCCGATTTCCAATCCGAATTCGCGCGGGTCCAGATACCCTTGCTGGTCTTCCGGTTGCGTCTTCCAGTTCCATTTTCCGTCGAAGACTATCGGCGTGATGCTGTGCGATACCGGTTCGCGCGATCCGCAAAAAGGGAACTGCCAGGAGTCGTCAACTCCGGAGGCGAAAAGCGGGGCCATTCGACGGATTGTGGGAAGTCCAAGACCGGCGCTGCAAACGGCGCTCAACAAGGCCTGTCGACGGGTTGTCTTCATTTCCGGCAAATTCCTGTAATGATCGGCGTGGGAAAACCGAATGCCGGAAAAGACGGTCCTTCGATCTCCGGTCGCCGAATGAAGGCCTTGCTGTTATCTTTTTAGAGCTTCTCGCCGGAAAATTCAAGGAAATTCCGGAGGGGCGCCGTTTTTTTCCTTTCAACAATACTCCCCTGGAGCCGGACATCCGACGGTCCCCTTGATGACAACGCCTGGCAATCGATCGAACGATGAAACCGCGTCCGGTCCGGAAGGGGAATCGGCACGGCTTCGCAAAGCCAACGCGCGGTTGAGAGAAAGGGTTGAATTGCTCGAAAGGACTCTTGAACGGGTCAGCGAGGACCCTCTGATTGCGTGGCTGCACCGAAACCGGAGTGAGCGGATGGACGCCACCGTGCCGATCTTTCCAGAGGCCCGCCGCCGCTTCCACCGCGCCCGATATGAATTTGCCGCAGCCCGGGTCGGCGGGCTGTCCGTCGCCGACATAGCCTGCGGAACCGGCTACGGCTCCGAAATCCTCCTGAAACAGGGAGGGGCAGCTGCTGTGAGCGGAATCGACATCTGTCAGGACGCCATCGACTACGCGAGGGCCAGGCACGCCGCCGCAGGACTCAGCTTTCACGTGGCCGATGCATTGTCCAGCGGACTGGCAAGCGGTTCGGTCGACGCAGTTGTTTCGTTTGAGACCATTGAGCACGTCGCCGACGCCGAAGGTCTGGTCAGCGAGTTTGCACGGATCCTGAAGCCGGCCGGGTTATTGATTTGCTCCACGCCGAATGCCTGGCCGCTGGAGATTGCGCCTCACCATGTGCGCGAATTCGATCGCGCCTCCTTCCTTGACGTGCTTGAAAGGCACTTCCTGGTCAACGAGTTGTTCAACCAGAACTCGGGAAGCGATTTTGTCTACAATCGCGAACAAGCGGAGGGGATCGTGCCGACCACGAACGCCAATCACGATCTCGCCGAGTGTTTCATCGCCGTTGCAGCGCGAAAAGCAGACTAGAATTCGGCATTTCCCGGGAACCGGGGAAACGGGATGACATCGCGAATGTTCCCCATGCCGGTAACGAATTGCACAACCCTTTCCAGTCCGAGACCGAATCCGCTGTGCGGCACGGTGCCAAAACGCCTCAGGTCGATGTACCACCAATAGTCGGATTCGTTCAGTCCCAGCTCAGCCATGCGGGCCAGCAAACGATCCAGGCGATGTTCGCGTTGACTGCCGCCGATAATTTCGCCGATTTGCGGAACGAGTACGTCCATACCGCGCACGGTTTTTTCGTCGTCGTTGCAGTACATGTAGAACGGCTTCAGCTTTCGCGGGTAATCGTAAAGGATGACTGGCGATTTGAAATACTGTTCAGTGAGAAACCGCTCATGCTCCGATTGCAGGTCGATTCCCCATTCCACGGGAAACTCAAACGGCTTGCCACTCTTTGTCAGGATATCGATGGCCTCGGTGTATGAGACTCGCCGGAATTCACTGTTGACGATCCGGTGAAGGACGTCACCGATCGGCTCGATTTCCGGGTTTTTGTCCCACGGGCGATCGGAAAAGAACTTCATGTCCTCTTCGCATTTTTCGAGAGCATCGGAAAAGATCCGTTTGAGAAACCGTTCGGCGAGGTCCATGTTGTCGGGGAGTTCGTAGAACGCCATTTCCGGCTCGATCATCCAGAATTCGGCAAGGTGCCGGGAGGTGTTCGAGCGTTCGGCGCGGAAAGTGGGTCCGAACGTGTAAATCCGGCCGAGTGCGCAGGCGTACGTTTCACCTTCCAGTTGTCCGCTGACGGTCAACCAGGCCGGGCGTTCAAAAAAATCCTGCTTCCAGTCCAGTTTTTCGATTGACTTGCGGGCAATCAGGTCGAGGTCCAGGGTTGTCACCTGAAACATTTCGCCAGCACCTTCGCAATCGCTGGTCGTAATGATCGGCGTATGGACATAGAGGAAACCGTCTTCCTGAAAAAACTGGTGTATCGAATTGCAAACGCAGTTTCGCACGCGGGCGACGGCGCCGATTGTGTTGGTTCTCGGCCGCAAATGCGCCCATTCGCGGAGCTTTTCCAGCGTGTGCCGTTTCTTTTGCAGTGGGTAATTTTCCGGATCGGCGACTCCGATAATCGCAATCTTCGCGGCGACGATTTCGGTGGCCTGGCCGGCTCCTGCGGACGCAGCGACTTCCCCTTCCACTTCGATACTGCTGCCGGCGGAGAGGTTGCCGATATCCTGCTCGTAGTTCGGCAAGTCCGTCCGCGCGATAATCTGGATGTTTCCAAGGCAAGTGCCGTCGTTGACTTCGATAAAGCTGAACCCGGCCCTGGAATCGCGCCGGGTCCGGACCCAGCCAGCCACGCGGACTTTCTGGCCGATCGCCGAAGGCAAACGGGCAACGCGAACGTCAATTTTCCTGTATTCGCTCATGAACAGAGAATTCCTTCCGGCGCTAACCTGCAAAACGGTCCTCAATCCGAGATGATAATGAGACAGCGGCAAACCCGAAAGTTCACTCCCTGGCCGGACCCACATCGTCAGCCGGGTCGGCGGTGTTGAAAGCGAAATCGGTCGGGCAAAAGCTCAGCCATTGTCCAGCATCTGCGGTTCTCGAAATCACCGGCTTCGATCGCCCAGATTGCGGTATCGTCGTCAAGAAATTCGCCGAGAACCTGTCGACATGCTCCGCACGGCGGGGCAATCGGCGAAGCGACAACAACGATCCTCGCGAATGAACGGCAACCAGCGGCAATCGCACTGGTCAATGCCACCCGTTCCGCACAGATCGCGAGTCCATACGACGCGTTTTCGACGTTGCAACCTGTGAATACCTGGCCATCCGCGGTTTCCAGCGCCGCTCCCACCTGAAATTCCGAATAGGGAGCCCAGGCCTGTTCCCGGCAGACGGATGCGAGTTGAAACAGATCTTTCAGCGAGTGTTCCTTCATGGGACGTGCTTATCGGGATTCATGCAATCCGCTCGCAGATCAGGGTCAGGGGCCGGGTTTCCTCCGGCACCAGTGCGATCGCGTCGCGAAGTCTGCCGGCGACTCGCGTGAAATCGTCGCTGTTGCAAAGGATATTGGCAAGTGGTTGACCGATTTCCACCTTGTCGCCAACGCGGACATTCATGGCAATGCCTGTAGAATGATCTATCGTGTCTTCCAGACGCGTCCGCCCGCCACGCAATTCGATAATGATCCATCCGAGTTCTTCCGCATTGATGGACGCGACCCATCCGGCTTGTGAGGCCGTAACCGGATGCGCCGGGGCGCATGGGATCGGCCCCGTCCATCGCCCCCCCTGGGCATGAACCATTTTCAGAAACGACTCCATTGCGGCACCACTGTCGATCAGCCGGGCAAACTCGTTCCGGCACTGCTTTCGATTGAAATCACTGTCCGATTCTGACAACACGGCAAGTTCTACGGCAAGTTCCAGGGTCAGTTCCCTGACATCGGCAGGTCCCTTTCCCTGCAATACTTCGACAGCTTCGTTCAATTCGTTGGCATTGCCGACCATCGATCCGTTCGGCTGGTTCATGTCCGTGAGCAAGGCAGTTGTCGGAACACCGAGTTCACGGGCGACGCTGACAAGTGAACGGGCCAGTTGCGAAGCGTCATCCAGGCTCTTCATGAACGCACCACTGCCGAACTTGACGTCCAGAACGAGCGCGTCCAGTCCTTCGGCGAGTTTTTTACCAAGGATACTGCCGGTAATCAGTGGAATGGACGGCACAGTGGCCGTCACGTCGCGAAGCGCATAAAGGCGCTTGTCCGCCGGTGCGATCCGCGAGCTGGCCCCGGCAATCACGCAGCCCGTTTCGCGCACGACGCGGGAGATTTGCTCCAAATCCAGGTTGACCGAGAATCCCGGGATGGATTCAAGCTTGTCCAGTGTTCCTCCGGTCGCGCCCAGGCCGCGACCCGAGATCATCGGCACGGCCATTCCCCGCGCGGCCAGCAAAGGGGCAAGAACCAGGGAAATCTTGTCGCCAATGCCACCCGTGGAGTGTTTGTCGACAACCGGTTTATCGAGGCCCGTCCAATCGAGCGTGTCGCCGGACCCGACGATATGGCGAGTCAGACTGGTCACTTCCTCACGGTTCATCCCGCGAAAGAAAACGGCCATGGCCAGAGCCGCAAGCTGATAGTCGGGAATTGAGAAGTCGGTGCAACCGCGTACGATCGCTTCAATCTGGCTGTCGCTCAACGGGTGCCCGTCTCGTTTTCGCGATATCCATTCGACAATTTTCATCGCCCAATGATGGCACGCCTGACAAAGCCGTTCAAGGGTTCATTTGCCATATCGAGAAATTCAGGTAGGCGGAACAGGTCGTCCAGAGAAAGACCGGTAACAACAACAAGCCGGCAAAATGAGACCGTTGCCAGAACAGCGCCAGCGTCGCCATGTACGCCAGCCAGGCAACCACAAACTGTATCGCCGCGCAGTACGGATTCAGAAAAACCAGCAGAATCACCATGGCCAGAACGGACATCGCGTTGGCTGCCACAAAAAAGCGGACCGCAAGTCTTGCGATGGGTTCTTCGCGCTGGATCCAGACATGCCAGACGGCAGCCGCCTGAAGCAGTTGCACGGACAGCCAGATATAGATCGTTCTGGTCAGATCCGGTGCCCACGCCGGGCGCGCCATGATGTCGAGCCATCGGTCGTCGCCTGTGGAGCGAAACGCGTACAAGATGGCATAAATCAGAAAGCAGGCGATGCACAGGGAAAACCATGCAAAGATCCCTGCGATTCGTTGACCGGATGTAAACGGCATTCTGGTATGCTGCGAGTAGCTGGTGGAGCAGTTCTCTCAACCCTAGAGCGCCGCCGGCAAGACTGCCGCGCAATCCTCGCCCCGCCCACGCGCTTTTCCCGCAGGATATCCGGCGAGATGCAGGTGCAACCGAACTATCCGTCACGATCTGAAAATCTGGAGACAGGCCTGGTGGCGGACGGGTCGTTTTTCGCCGCATTCCCGAAGCCCGTGTGGTGTTTGTCAAACAGCGTTCCAGCCCGTATCATCAAGGCAATTGACGGCTCGTCAGGCGTTGCCGGCACCTTCCTCACACCAAACGGGCAGGGATTCCCTGCATTGGAAAGACAGGATTGGATGATGTTACCGAATTTGTCCCTTTTTCGCCGACGTTCAGCAACCAATGACCAGGTACGCAATCCGGTCGGATGCCTGTTGGTGTGGTCTCTTGCGGCCACGGTCGTCAGTTCCGGACCAGGGTTCTGCTTTCCGTCGGCAGTCTGCGGTCAGGAAGCCGAACTGGCAGCGCCTGTGGAATTTTGTCCAGGTTTGGACATGGCCGATTCGCTTGCCGCAGCAAAGGACAAGGCCCAGGCCGAAAGCAAGTTGATCCTGTTGATACCATCGTCAACAAGAATTGACACGGAGAAGGGAGCGTTCGGGCCCGGACTCGAAACCTTGCGGGCGGGGGCGCTAACAGACACGCGAGTAGTCAAGTTGATCAATCGCCGGTTTGTACCCTACCTGTTCGATGTCGACAGCAGCGGCGAGCGATACGATGAGGCAGCGGCAGGTATTCTCTTCACGTCGATACCGGAAATGAAGCTTGCAACAGCCATGCCTACGCCGCCCTTGCTGGCCGTAACCGTCGAAGGAGTTGAAAAAGGAAAGGTCAATATCTTCCTTTCCGCTTCCGAAATGTTGTCGGCATTGAAGGATATCGTGACGCCGCCTGGAGGAAAGGGCTCGCTGACCCACCTCGAGTTCGGGCTGGAAAACGTGGAGAAGGCGATTGTTTTTTACGAGATCCGACAGCCTGAATTGGCACTGGAACAAATAAAGGATGACGATTCGCCGGAAGCCAACTTCCTTCGGGGAAAGATCGCCTGCGAAGCCGGTGACTGGCCGGCCATGAAAGCAGCCTTTTCAAAAATTCCGGATGATCGTTTCGCGGCGGAAATCGAAATTCACGAAATTTACCGTTCCTGGGAGATCGGCAATTTCGAAGGGATTATCAGCCGCGTCGCCGAAATCAGGGCAAGCCAGAACAAGTTTCCCTTTGCCGCCGAAGCCATGTGGTATGCCGGGCTGGCCAGTTACCACAGTGGCAATGAGCCAGCAGCTCTTGAAACCTGGGAGCAGATTACCAGGAATTTCAGCGATACACTCTGGGGCATGAAGGCTGACCGGACGCGGGGCCTCGTCAAGCATGGCTTGAACAAGCCCCAAATGCTGAATCGACATCCGGAGTCGCTTCTTGGCAAACGCTACTTGTCGCCCTTTGGGGTTCACGAACTGAAACGCAGATAGTCGCACCGTTGGCGCGGACTATCGGATTCCGGCAAACAGTTCGGTTACGATCAGCAGTGACATGCCATTATGTATGGCATGCATGACCATAGGGGCGATCAATGACCCGCGCCATTGGCGACAAAGGCAGAAGCCCGCTCCGATGACCGTCAATACCGGGACGGCGGCGATTCCCTGCGGATGCACAATCGCAAACAGGAACCCGTTGAAAAGGGACGAATACAAAACACTGACCCAGCCCGGCATCTGCCGTGTGCTGTTTCGCAGGTAACGGTAAAGAAATCCGCGAAATACGATCTCTTCACAAATCGGCGCGGCGACGGCTGCGGCAATGAAAATGAACAGCAGTTGGCCGTTTCCGTTGATCAACTGGTCGGAGAGGGGATGAGAAATTCCTCCCCCGGAGTATTCATCCTGTCGGGAAAGGGCACCCAGGAGCCCCGCAAGGACAAGCGTGATGATCAAGCCGATGGCGATGAAGGGAAGCATGGCCAAATAGAAAATGATTCCCGCGAAAACTTCCTTGAACGGATTGGCGCGGCTCAGCCCGATGTCGCTGAAAATGCGCGATGTTTCCAGACCCCGATAACGGGGCCAAACAAAGGCAAATGCGACAGCTATGAACATCAACAATACGATTCCGGGCAGGGGCACTTCCAAATAGCCGGCAGCCAGCTGAATGACAATCCACAATGCGAACCAGACAGCGAATGTCTCCAGATAGACCGGACCGCTGTGAGTTTCCGGTTTGACCCTCGATACCAGGGTATCGGTGGCGAGCTTTCCCAGGACTCCGGCAATCAAGACCCCGACGACCAGCAGAACAAGCCCGCCCGCAACCACAATGATCTGCTTCCAGAATGCGGTGACGGAATCATCGATGATCTGTTTTCGTTCCGCGCTCGCGTCGCCTGCCGGATGGACCAGCAATTTCGTCACCCAGCCGATGCGTTGTTCGAGGAATTTTCCCGATTCATCCCGGTCGTTGACGGGGATTCCTTCGGGCCCATCGCGATACCACCTGGCGAGTTCACTGGCGATGCGCTGTTGTTCCTCATCGAGCTCAAAGTTCTTTTCATCAGCTTCGTCGAGGACTTCATTCAGCGCCTGGGCGGCGGCTTCCGCACCGAGAACTTCGCGAATCAGTACAGTATGTCCAAGTCGCACCTCGATCGGTCCGAAGTTCACGCTCCGCGCTGTGTCTTCCGCAAACTTGTCGGCTCCGCCGATGGAGGAAAATGCTTCTCGAATGGTGGGATTCTCGCGCGCGGCAACAATTTTCTGTCCGGCATCCCGCAGTTGCAGGTTGATCGCGCCCGGCGTGGCCTTTCCCGACGGAGCCAGGCTGGCAACAAAACCCAATAACGCCAACAGCCCGGCCATGAGCAGGATCGCCAGCCACCACGGCCAAGCCGGTCCGTCGATCGGCTTGTCCGGAACCGGCGGAGGATTGTAACCGTCAGCATCGGATTCCAGGCCATCACTCAATTCGAGCTTCGGATTGGATTCGATATTTTCGAAAAGATCACCGGACACTCGTCGTTTTGCCTTTCATCCCGGACACGCCCGCAAGGACGGCCGCTCGCGATATGACCTGATCAAGCATGCCCTCGGTCAGGCGGCCAGTAAAAGTATTCTGCTGGCTCGGGTGATAACTGCCAAGCAGGTATCGATTGTCTGCGAGTTTTTGCTCAGCGCCATGAGAAAACCGGCAGCTTCCTTTCGCCGCGATCATCGACATTCGGCGCAAGGCACCCAGCAATTGCTTCCAGGCGATTCCTCCAAGAGCCAGAAATACCTTCGGACTGGCAAGCTCGATGGAATCGTCCAGCCACTCGCGACATTCAAGTATTTCGGCAGGATGTGGCTTGTTGCCCGGAGGGGCACAATGACACACAGCCGAGATCGCGCAGTGGTTAAGCTGCATTCCGTCATCCAACGAGCGGGAATCGGGCTGACTCGCCAGTCCGCAACGATACAGGGATGCGTACAACCAGTCGCCGCTCCGGTCTCCTGTAAACATCCGGCCAGTCCGATTGGCACCATGGGCACCGGGTGCGAGCCCGACAATCAGAAGAGGCACCGGCGCCTCGCCAAAATTCGGTACTGGCTTTCCCCAATAGGTTTCTCCGGCGTAGGCGCGACGCCTGGTCCTGGCGATTTCACGGCAGTGAGACACGAGCCTTGGACAGCGAGTGCATTTGACGATCCGGCGATTCAAAGCGGTCCAGTCGCTCATGGCTTGCTGGCGGATTCGTTTCGCTTTTCGCCACGATGCCGTTGTTGGTAGGCGGCAACGTATTTTTCCTTCGCCTTCCTGTATTGCCATTCAATGGCATAGATCGCCAGCACAACGAAGGCAATTCCGCTGATCGTTATCACATACTTCATCGGTCCGTGCGTAAGATCTTCGATCAACTTTCCGAAATACAACATGATGGAGTTGCCGGCCAGGCTGCCTATGGCAACAGCAGAAAGGGTCCGCAACCGGTCAAGGCCAAGCAACCGGCCGAAAATCGAACCGCCGACACTCCCCGTCGAGGCCGCCGGAAAAATCACAAGCACTACCGTCGAAAACCAGGCGACTTTCCGGATCCATGGCTGTTGCTCCATGATGAATTTCCCGTCGCATGTGAGTCCGGCGATCTTCGGGCCTACATAGGGAATCCGGAACAGCACACCCATGTTGAACGTCACGAACAACGCGACCATCAAGTCATTGAATGTGATCAGTCCAAATAACTGGGATGTGGAAAGGACGTATTTCTCCCAACCGGTTCCCTCCAGGACACCACCACCGAGAATGGCGAAACGACCAAAAAAGAAAAACGCTGCGATCGAATTGACAATGAACTTGCCCGCCAGCATCCAGCCAAAGAAGATACCGATAACCAGCAACGCAATAATCGTTATCGCAAATGGACCGGCAATTCCGAACAACCAGAGATACGGATTGGTTTTTCGAAACGAAATCTCGTAGTCGGTGATCCCGGCGACGATCCTGGTTCGCAGTTCGTCCAGGGGCAAATCCTGATGAATCAGGTTGTCCAGGGATGGTTCGTCCAATTGCATAGAGCCGGCAGATAACGGGTTCGACAAAAGTGAAGTCAAATCGCGACAGCATCCCCCGACCTGCGGGTCCAGTGCCGGAGTGGAGCGCCATGCAACCATTTATCGCGGTTATCGGCTCTTTCGGTCTGGCAATTCCCTGTTTGCGCGAATCAGCGATTTTGCCTGAATTCCTGCCATTTGGCTACCTGCCAGGCCCAGGCCAGCCGGCCGTTCCGGCGCGGTTTCGAGGTGAAAGTGCCCCCAGACAGCACAAAACCGATTCGGCGTGACAAAGATCGCGATTCCTGATACGGTCCGGCCCCGTTTTCCCTTTTTTTTCCTCAGGGAATGGGACGACCCACCCCTTGGCGAACAAGGATTTTCGCAACTTTGCCCGATTTATGGACTGCAGAGAACTTTCGATGAAGAAACTCGATCGACGTCGGCTCCTGATAAACGCCGGACTTGGCGGGCTGGGAATCGCTGGCTGTCTGGGAGGCTGCAAAAGCGCGCCGATGACCGGACGGAAACAACTGATTCTGATGCCGGAGAGTCAGGAGATGTCGCTTGGACTCCAGGCATATAACGAAACATTGTCCGAACAGGAAGAGTCGCGTAACGTCCCCCTGACCCAGCTTGTCAGTCGTGTCGGCCATCGAATCGCCGACGTGTCGGGGCGAACGGACTTCGATTGGGAATTTCGTTTGATTGCCAGTCAGGAACAGAACGCGTTTTGTCTGCCGGGGGGCAAAGTCGCCGTTTACGAAGGTATCCTTCCCATTTGTGAAAACGAAGCCGGCCTCGCGGTCGTGATGGCTCATGAAGTCGCCCATGCGCTGGCGCGACACGGCGGCGAAAGGATGAGCCAGTCGATGATGAACGACGGCGCAAAAGCCGTTGTGGACAAAATTGCCCGGAACAAGGTGCCGGAAAAGGCCGACCTGTTGCTCCAGGCCTATGGAGTGGCGACCGAATACGGTGTCATACTCCCCTACAGCCGAAAACAGGAGTCCGAGGCCGATCACATTGGTGTCATGCTCATGGCCCAGGCGGGTTACGAACCGAATGAAGCCCCCCGGTTCTGGAGCCGGTTCAGTGCAATGGGAGGGGACAAACCCGCCGAGTTCATGTCGACGCATCCTTCCGATGAGCGGCGTGAAAGGGACTTGCTGGCGCTGATGACCGAGGCGTCCACCCATTATGGCTCCGCGGCCGAAAAATACGGCCGCGGCCAAGCGATAGTTGTTCCGGCGGCGTGAACCTAACTGCTGAAGAGTTCATCTTCCAGGGAATTGAAGTCCAGTGGATTGTCGAGGTTGACGATCCCGTTCCAGCCGACGTATTCGGTGCGGAACCGGTCTTTGCCAGAACCGCCGACCAGCCCATCGACGATTCCGTCAATTCCGCCGTAAAGCCAGTCGTCGCCACCTTCGCCGAACAGCGAGTCAACTCCGGCGTTACCATAGAGCCGGTCATTCCCGTCGCCGCCGCGAAGCGTGTCATTCCCGCCGTTTCCATACAGTGAATCGTCGCCAATGCCACCTTCAATGATGTCGTTTTGCTCGCCCCCATTGAGCAAGTCATTTCCCTGGCCTCCGTAAATGCGGTCAACACCATTTCGGCCGTAGATCAGGTCGTCGCCCTGGTTGCCATACAAATCGTCGTGGCCGTCTCCGCCGTCAAGAAAGTCGCCGTCATGACCGCCGCGCAACAGGTCATTGCCCACGCCACCATAGAGTGAATCGACTCCATGTTCCCCAAGTAATTCGTCGTTGTCGCCACCTCCCCACAGGCTGTCGTTGTCGATGCCCCCATAAAGGACATCAAGCCCTGCGTCGCCGAACAGTTCATCCTCTCCTGCGCCTCCGGAAACGATGTCGTTTCCGGCGTTTCCGTGAACTTCATCATCGCCGAGGTCAGCGAAGATGAAGTCATCGCCATCGCCACCTGTAATGTAGTCGTTGCCTGCTCCGGAATAGATTTTGTCATTGCCGGCCTGGCCATACAGATAATCCGCCACAGCGCCTCCAAAAACGGAGTCGTTACCCGATCCGCCAAAGGCCTTGTCGAAAGCACTGCCGTTGGCGCTGGTGCTTTCCGTAAAGATCGTGTCGCTGCCTCCGCCGCCAAGGATCACATCCGCATGTGCTCCACCCCGAATGTGGTCGTTGCCGTCAAACAATGTCTCGGAGGCATGGTCTCCGTAAACAAGGTCTGTCCCCTGATTCGCAACGATCGTGTCATTGCCGCTCCCTCCCCAAATGAGATCGTCGGTGGCGCCACCGAGAATCGTATCGTTTCCGCCGCCGGACACGACCAGTCCTGTTTCCCAATTACCCGGCATCGCGAAATCTCCGAACAGG
>WPCK01088239.1_pt1 | contig 25530 bp, 34 predicted proteins | sample 5399851 | NCBI WGS metagenome assembly WPCK01 (sample SAMN12869471, study PRJNA574797) | sludge metagenome | isolation source: wastewater treatment of pH11 | place: China:Beijing | collected 2019-05-20 | reverse complement strand
GGTCCTCCGGAGTTGATTCTTCCGCAGGGAATTCGGTCACCCCATGCATCCGGATGAAGGCGATATGGATCGCAATGGAAAGGGTAATCGCCGCCGGCAAAACCGCAGCGTGCAGGATATAAAAGCGGGAAAGCGTATGGTCGTTGTAGCCGTCCCCGGCCAGCAGCAACTTCCGGAAAAATCCGCCGACAACCGGAACGGCGTCACTGATGTTCGCGGCAACGGTTGCGCCCCAGTAGCTGAGCTGTTCAAAGGCCAGGCTGTATCCGGTGAATCCTGTCAACAAGGTCATCAGAAGCAATCCCATTCCGATGACCCAGTTCACCTCGCGCGGCCGGCGATACGCGCCCGTGAAGTAAACCCGCATCTGATGCAATATCACCGCCGCAATCATCAGTGTTGCAGCCCATTTGTGAATGCTGCGGAGATACCAGCCGTAGGGAGCCTGTTCTGTGATGTAGGCGATTGACTCGTAGGCAGTCTGTGGGGCAGGCTGGTAATAAAATGCCAGCAATATGCCGGTCACGATCTGGACCACGAAAAGGTAGGCTGGAGTTCCGCCGAGGCAGAACCACCATCGTTTTAGATGGTAGGGCACCGGCTCGTTTGTCAATTCATAGAGCTGGGCTTTGCTGACCGGAATCCGTTCGCTTAACCACGCTCCAGGGCCGCTCATGTTTGCGACTCCTGGCCGACGGACAGCGACTCGGCGGGAAGGCGAACATACAAAAGACCATTGTGCACATTGAGCGAATAGCGAACCAGCTCCTGATTGGCCTGTGCCGGGGGACCTTCCGTTGCCTTGCCGGTCGCATCAAACGCACCATTATGACAAGGACAAAAGAACCGCCGGTTCCCCGGCTCCCAATGAACCTGGCATCCCAGATGCGGGCATGTGCTTGACAGGGCAACGAAACAGGATTCAGTGTCCCCCTCCGTCTGCCGGGCTACAACAATTTTTGCGCCGGACGGTGTAACGAAGTTATGCGCTTCTCCCAGGGCCATGTCTGCCGTTCGCGCTACATAATGCCAGACGGCCTCTCCTTCTTCGGAATACAGATAGCGGCCTGCCATGGCAGCGAATGCTCCATAACCGGCGAACAATCCGCCCCCCATCGTCACGGTTGAAACCAGCTTCAGAAAATCCCGGCGGGGCGCAGCTTCACCGAAAGATTCGCCGGGCTCGCGCGAGTGAGTCATTCGATTGCTCCATGCAATTGACCAACAAAGTCGCACTATCGTGTTCAACTCCGTACGCGCTTTCAATCACCCATAAAATATTTTTTCCTGGCAAGGCGTGCGAATTGCGATGAGCGGTGTGCGAAACCGCACGACGGGTTCATGCCCTGGCTAATGGTTCGACCTTGTCTCCGTGAAGAAGAGAGTCTTGTTACCCGGGAAAGGACTTTGCTATAACGGTTGCGGGATATCGCGGCGTTCGAAAATGCGGCAGGCGATGATCAGACAAATGAAAGCGCCGCCCAGCAAGATCACGTTTTGCGCGAGAATGCCAAAACCTTCCCACGCTCCCTCATCGCCGTAGCGCCAGAATTGCCAGAGCTGTTCCGGAGCTTCACAAGACGCCTTGACGGCCACTTCCGGTTCGTAAAGCGAAAAAAAGCTGAGCCAATGGGCCCAGGAAAATGTTGACGAAGCAAGTGCCAGAATCTTGATCATCGCTGCAACGAGGTAAATGCCGGCGGCGATACCCAGGGTCCGCCAGCGGAAGCGGTCAAGAGACGACAGCAATGTCGTGAACCCGGCCACGAATGAGGCCAGGGCGAACAGGCTGACCACTCCGGGAACAAAATCGGCTGCATTGACGAAGTCCGACATGGGCTTGTCGACAGCTTCTACTTCCCGGTTGCCGCCGGCGAGCAGCGCCGTGGGCAGCGACCAGATCGTCGATTCCGGTTCCGCCGCGACCTTGACGGACGTTGTGTGAACGGCGAGCCACATGGCGAGCCACGTGACGAGACAGAGAATTGCCAGGCCGAGGATCGTCGAAGTCACCTGTACCAAAAATACCCGGCGACGGCTGACCGGCTGGGCGAGCAGCATTTCCATCGTCCCGCGGGAAATTTCGCCGCTGACCACATCGCTTCCGCGAACAATTGCCCAGATAGCAAACATCATGATCAGAAATGGCTCATCGAGCGTCAGGCCGGTTCGTCCGGAATAGGAAATGAGCCACTCCAGATCGACCGATGCAAACTTGAGCCATGATTTGGGCACGAGGTCCACAATGCGGCGAAAGCTGGTTGTGTCCAGTTCACCGACGACATTCACCCGGAACCAGGCAAAACACGCTGCACCGATCATCAGCGCCAGCAAAAGGAAGCCGCCTTCAGCAAGGTTCTTTTTCCAGAGAGACCTGTTCATGCGACTTCCTGATCTTCCTGATCGGCACCGGCCGGGTCGCTGTGAAACTGGTCGTAAACGCTGCGCAGTCCAACCGGCTGGATCATGACTTCTTCCAGATCGGCCTCCGCCAGCCATTTGAGAATGGTGGATAGTTCACCCGGCGTTTCGATCTTGATCCGGCGGTCGGCGATGGACGTCACTTCGAGCTGGCCGGCAAGTGCCTGGGGGACTTTCGGCATCTCGCTCCGCAATCGGGCAGTGATCCGATGTTGCCGCTTGAGCTTGTCCATCGACTGGGTATGAACCAGCCGGCCACCACGCAGAATGGCCACGCGGTCGCAGGTCTCTTCAATTTCTGAAAGGACGTGCGAGGAGAAAACCACGGTTCGTCCGGCATCGCGGGCTTCCAGTATCATGCGGGTTACTTCGGCGCGAACATTGGGATCCAGGTTGGCCGTCGGCTCGTCGAGAATCAGCAAGGGCGCATTGATCGAAAGGACGGCAGCGAGAGCCAGCTTCTGCCGCATTCCCGTCGACATGAACGCCACCCAGCGGGACAGATCGAGTTCCAGGCGATCGGCGACATGCAGTGCATGCTCGTAACTGGTATCTGTGCGGATTCCGGAAAAGAAACGGAGCACCTGGCGGCCGCGCATGGTGCGGAACAAACGGGCATCGCCGGGCAGGTAACCGGTAATCCGGTGCGTTTCCACCTTCTGGCTCGTGCAATCGAGCCCGTTGATCGATGCTCTGCCGCTGGTTGGCGCGAGAAAACCCATCAGGCACCTGAGCAGCGTCGTCTTGCCCGCTCCATTCGGACCAAGGAGCCCAAACACCTCACCCTTGTCGATCGATAGAGTGCAGTCGTCGAGCGCTGCCATTTCGCCATACCGTTTGGTCAGCGAATGCGTTTCGACAAACGTGCCGGCGTGGGTGGGACTTTGCGGCATGGAAGTAGGACAAAATCGACAGGTCGGTATACCGTAGTGTCGCCGTGTGAAACCTAGCGAACCGGTGGCTTGTTCATCAGGCGACGGAGCAGGCCAATCTGGCCCGCATGCAGCATTTCATGGTCCGCGGCAAACAGCAAGGCTCCGAACCGGCTGGCAAACGCCGCATGCGGAGGATCGAGCGGATCATCAAGCCCCGTATCGGCCATGGCCGCCAGTTCGTGAAGAGCTTGCCGGTGAATGGCCTCGAATGTGTTGCGGATTTCGCCAACTTCCGGATAATCAGCCCGGTTGGAGGAAGGAGACGTTCCCTTGGCGAAGGTCTTGCGAAACGAACCGGACATCAAATCGGCATCTTCCGGCAAGCGACCGCGCTGTCGAAAAAGCACCAGCCCGTATTCGGCAAATGCCAGATGACCGACCTGCCAGGCTATGTGGGTCACTGCCGGTTCTGGCATCCAGAACCAGTCCTCGTCGGAGAGATCCTGAAGCAATGTGAGTGTATAGTTGCGGGCCGACTCGATATGACGGGCGGCGATCTCGATACGTTGTGAAGCCCACGAGGCGCCGGGCTTCAGGCCGGAACTTGAAATCGGCGAATCCGGATTGACCTGGTTCATTTGGCTGAATGGGGAAGGGAAGCGTTGACAGGTACCGAAAAATCAGACTTTAGACCGGTTGTGAAAAAGCCTGATCTTGCTACCGGATAACATCCATGCCGGGGCGGACTTCAAAAATGGCTTCGATCTCGACAGCCATGTTGACCGGAAGGGAATTCATGCCTACGGCACTGCGCGCCCCGACTCCGGCGTCTTCGCCAAAAACATCGCGAAACAGCTCGCTGCATCCATTGATCACGGCCGGGTGCTGGTTGAAGTCGGACGTGCACCACACAAGACCAAGCAGCTTGACCAGGCGAACCACCCGGTCCAGCGAGCCCAGCGTGGCGCGCAAGGTGGCGAGCAAGGCCAGGCCCGTCTGCCGGGCCGCCTGATAGCCGGCTTGCTGATCGAGGTCGCGGCCGACACAGCCTGTGATCAAGGTTCCGTCAGGCTTCAGCGGACCGTGGCCGGATGTGTAACACAGGTTGCCGATGACGATCGCGGGCTTGTAGACACCGATGGCTTTTGGGGCCGGCGGCAACTCCAGGCCAAGCTGTATGATTCTCTTTTCGTGTTCCATGCCTCTGTCTCGATCAGGATCTTTTTCTTTTCAAGGTTCCGCACAACCAGCAGGAATTTCAGGTCCGCGCGCATCCGGACCTTCGATCCGTCGATATTCTAGCCGGATACGACCCGTTCCGCGACGGCAAGATTGAATCAGCCGGATCGCACTGGCGACCGGTTTCTTGGGTGAAGACCAGCCGGATTGCACCAGGGACCGGTTTTTGAATGAGGAAGGCCGTAGGATAGCGCCCAACGGCTGATCAGGTCAATTCAACCTAGAACTGCGACACGGGGCCTGTCGCATCATGCCAGGGAAAGCCGATCTGGGTTCCGTTCGTTGCGGTGTTGGGGAAAAGCCCCTTGCCTGGCAACTGGGGTTTTCGGTGTTTATGGTGATCGGCCATTTTCTGACGGACCTGGTTGAAAGCCTCGGCACAGAGCAGGAACGCATCGACGACCCAGGGATCAAACTGGGTCCCGGCCGATTTGACGATCGTTCGCGTGGCGACTTCGTGCGAGAAGGCCTCCTTGTAGACCCGGCGGGTTGTCAAGGCATCATAGACATCGGCGACGGCGACAATCCGGCCGCACAGGGGAATTTCGTTTCCCTTGAGTCCGTAGGGGTAGCCGGCTCCATCGTAACGCTCGTGATGGGTCAGCGCAATGTCACGAGCCATCAACAGGTAGCCGTGGTCCGGATGGGCCCGTGCGGCCGCTTCCAGTGTCTCGCCACCAATCAATGTGTGCAGTTTCATCTCCTCGTACTCTTCGGCTGTCAGCTTGCCCGGTTTCAGCAAAATGCTGTCGGGAATTCCTACTTTGCCGATATCGTGCAAGGGGCTTGTCATGAAGATGGACGAAGCGAAATCGGCATCGATCGCCAACTCAAATCGCCGGTGTCGGGCAAGCTCTTCCGTGAGTATGCGGCAGTATTCGCGAATTCTTTCGAGGTGTTCGCCGGTCTCCGGGTCGCGTGATTCGGCGAGCTTTGCAAGGCTGAATATCAGAACGTCTCTTCCCTGAAGAGCCAGCAATCGTTCGGCAATGCGGATCCTGCAGAACAGTTCCTGGGGTTCAAAGGGTTTTGTGAGAAAGTCATCGGCACCGGCACCCAAACCGTCGACCAGCGACTGTTTCCGGTCGCGGGAAGTCAATATGACCATGTAGGTGTACTGGTGACTCACCCGATTTCGGATCGTCTGGCAGAGTTCCGGTCCGTTGATTCCTGGCAGCTCCCAGTCGGTGATGATGACAGGGAAATTCTCCTTGCGCAGGATATCGAGTGCTTCCTCGCCGGATGCCGCCATGCGCACGTCGTGCCCCTGGGTTTGCAGCGCGAACTGCACCACCATGGCGTCGGTATGACTGTCTTCAACGACGAGTATTTTCATGGATGTGGCAAAGCCTGGACCTGGCCCCGGGGCAGTCAGTCTCCGACGATCTCCCGTTGCACATACTCCATCAGCCGGTTGAGTTCCCTTTCGGCCTCATCCAGAGTCCGAACCGATTCCTCGTTCCAGCCAGAGGCCTTTTCCCTGACGGTATATTCCAGGGTTTCCAGGGTCTTGCGGAGCGGGTTGGCCGCGACGGTGGCAGCCGTCCCCTTGAAACGGTGGATTTTGCGGACGAGATTGTCCCAGTCCATTCGCGCGATGTCTTCGCGAATGGATTTCAGCTGCGGCGGCGACGACTCGATGAAGCCGCGCAATACCGTTCGGGCAAACTGGTCTTCACCCATACAGCGACCCAGCAGTTCCGGATAGGAAACGGGTTTCAGTTGTTCGGGCTCTTGTTTTTCGGACATTGGAGTCTTTTTTTGAGTCCTCGAATCACGCAAACGGTAATTCTCCGGGGGCGCAGTGCGACCCGGGTAGTCAATTTCAGAAATCTAGCTCGCATTTACGGGCGCGTGACCGGACAGAACCGCTTCAACGGGGGAATTCGCCAGACTGCCCGCATTTCCCGGCGGGCCGACAGGAGTCGTCGGGCATAATGGTCAAAGGCGTTGTGACCGGAACCCGCGCGAAACCTGGTTCCGGCAAGCCGGCAATTCCCTAAAAACCGTGCCAGGCCGAATCCTGTGCAGGAAGATTACCAGTGGCGGGTGTCGCGCGGGGCGCGGGGAATTCCCCTGCCGATCGAAAGCAGGATGCGATCGAAAACGGTATCGACCGTCCCCAACCCGTCCACTTTCTTCAAAACGTTTCCTTGCCTGGCGTAGTAGCCCAACAACGGGGAGGTTTCGTTGTGATAGACATTCAGCCGGCGGGGGATCGATTCCGGATTATCGTCCGCCCGGGGATCTTTCATATCGCGAAACCGCGTCTCAAGCCGTTTGATGATTTCCACATCGGCAACGCGCAATTCGATCACGTGATCGATATGCATTGACCGCGAAGCGAGAAACTGGTCGAAGGCCTTCGCCTGGGGAACCGTCCGCGGAAAGCCGTCGAGCAGAAAACCGGCGTTGCAGTCGTCAGCGGCCAGTCGTTCGGCGACGACATCCAGCATCAACTCGTCGCCGACAAGACCGCCGGAGTCCATGATCGGTCCTACGATTTTTCCCAGGTCCGTCCCGGCTTTTTTTGCATTGCGCAGGATCTCCCCCGTCGAAAGATGGGGGATGCCGAGATACCGCGCCAGCCGCGCTGACTGCGTTCCCTTTCCTGCACCCGGAGGACCTATGAAGACGATACGCATCGGTACAATTGGCAGGCGGGGTAAGTGGGTGCGGGTTTACTCCAGCAATCCCTTGTGATTGCGCATGACCAGATGGCTGTCGATTTTCTGGATCAGGTCAAAGGCCACACTCACGGCAATCAACAGCCCGGTTCCTCCGTAGAAACTCGCCACGAGGTAGTCCACGCCGATGTAGCTGTTGACCAGGGTCGGGATGATCGCCACCAGCGAAAGGAACCCGGCACCGACAAAAGTGATCCTCTCGATGACATTTTCCAGGTAGTTTGAGGTGGTCTTGCCCGGGCGATAACCGGGAATGAATGTGCCGCTCTCTTTCAGGTTCTCTGAAATTTCGCGCGGGTTGAAAATGATCGCCGTCCAGAAGTAGCAGAAGAAGTAGATCATGGCGATATAACACAGGTTGAAGACCAGGCTGGCCTGATCGCCAAATGCCGCTCCGGTTGAGGCGAAAAACCGGCCGACCGCGTTATCTCCTATCCAGGTTCCGAAATAGCCGAACACCAGCGGCGGGAACATCAACAATGAACTGGCAAAAATAATCGGCATGACCCCTGCCTGATTGATACGCAACGGCATGTACTGGCGAGTTCCGCCATATTGTCGCCGGCCACGGGTGTGCTTGGCGCTCTGCGTCGGAATACGCCGCTGGGCCATGGTAATGAACACCACCCCCAGAACCACGCCGAGGAAGAGCATGCCGAGAACGATGAAGGTCTCGATGCCGATGGTGCCGGTAAACAGACCCGACAATTCCGGTCGCGCGTTGGCAAACAGGTTGGCCAGGGCGGCGGGCATGTCCGCCACAATGCCGGCCATGATCAGCAAGCTGATGCCGTTGCCGATGCCGAACTCGTCGATCTGTTCCCCCAGCCACATAAGGAAGATCGATCCGGCGGTCATGATCATCACCGATGACAGCCACCATCCAAAGCCGAGGCCGCCGGAAGCGGTCTGAAACTCTCCCGAAACCATGTTGTTGCCGTCTTCACCGGGGGCCACGACCACCCATGTGAGAAAGGCAGCGCTTTGCAACAGGCAGAGAACGACGGTCAGATAGCGGGTGTATTCGTTGATTTTCTTGCGGCCGGCCTCACCCTCCTTGCGGAGTTCCGCCAGGGGTTGCCAGGCCGTTCCCAGAATCTGCAGGATAATCGATGCCGAGATGTAGGGCATGATTCCCAGTCCGAAGATCGTGATCTGCGTTAACTGGCTGGCGCTGAGCACGGAAACCCGCTCGAGGAACTGGCCGAGCGTGCCGCTCTGCTCGTTCATCTGGGCCAGTCGCGCCTGGTCAATGATGGGGAGCGGGATCTGCCATCCCACCCTGTAAATGCACAGCAGGAACAGGGTGAGCAGGATTTTCCGGCGAAGTTCCGGGATCGTAAAAATAACCCGAATTTTTTCCAGCATGGCTCGTCCAACCGTTCAACCGGTGTCCCTGTTTTTTTCAACTTGCCGCCCGCAAGCGAAACACCTGCGGGCGCCGGAATCACGACTTGCTTGCTGAAGCCTGCTTGTTGCGCACCACTGGTTTGGGGCCGGGCAACTCGCGGACTTCACCTCCAGTCTGGGCGATCTTTTCGCGGGCCGAAGCGCTAAACCGGTGAGCCGAGATAACCAGCTTCCGGGTCAGGTCTCCATTGCCGAGAATCTTCAGCACATCATAGCGTGCCTTGCCGATCTGTGTCCTGGCCAGTGTTTCCGGATTGACTTCATCGCCGTCCTTGAACAGTTCTTCCAGCTGCCCGACGTTAACGGCCAACACTCTTTCGGCGAACTTGTTATTGAAGCCGCGTTTGGGGAGCCGGCGATACATCTCGATCGACCCGCCCTGAAACTGGTGATGGAAGGACGAGCCGGAACAGGCTTTTTGGCCCTTGTGCCCGCGACCGGACGTCTTCCCCTTGCCCGAGCCGGTGCCGCGACCAAGCCGCTTGATGCGGCGGTTGGTCTGGACGCCTGAATTGACATCATGAATTCTCATAGTTCGGAGACTCCTCTCAGCCGTTCCACATTTTCACGGGTCCGCGCCCCTTCCAGGGCGGCGATTGTTGCCTTGACCAGCGTCACCGGGTTGTTGCTGCCAAAGCTCTTGGTAAGGATGTCGGTGATTCCGGCGGCTTCGCAAACAGCGCGGACGGCCGACCCGGCAATGATACCGGTACCGGCGCCGGCGGGCATCAAAAGGACCCGGGCGGCTCCACAGCGGCCCTCGACGGCATGCGGGATCGAGCCGCCGACCAGTTGAACGCCAACCATGGTCCGCGCGGCTTGTTTGGTTGCCTTCTCCACACTGGGAGGGACTTCATTGGCCTTGCCATAGCCGCAACCCACCCGTCCCTTGCCGTCGCCGGCCACGACCATGGCGGCGAAGCTGAACCGGCGGCCACCTTTGACAACGGCGGCGCACCGCTTGATTTTCACGGTTCGCTCGATCAACGAGCTGCTGGATTCATTGGACACGATAAGGATGACTCCGGTTTTCGGTGGTTGATTTCATTTGGGTTCCGGAGACGATCCGGATACCGTTCGCGATCAGAACTCCAGACCGCCCTTGCGTGCGGCCTCGGCCAGTTCGGCGACGCGACCATGGTATTTGAATTGCCCGCGGTCAAACACGATGCGGGTGACTCCGGCAGCCTTGCCGCGCTCGGCGATCGCCTCGCCAATCGCCCGGGCAGCGTCGCGATTCCCCGGCTGTTTGAGCGAATCGCGCAGCGACTTGTCGCGGGTGCTCGCCGAAGCGAGGGTGATTCCGGTCTCGTCGTTGATCAACTGGCAATACATATGTTTGTTGGAACGGTGAACGGTCAGGCGCGGCTTGTCGGCAGTTCCGCGCAGATTCTTGCGAACGCGGTTCTTTCGCCGCCAACGCCGGACGTTTCTCAGTTTTACCAGACTCACGGTTCAGGTCCCTGTCAAAATGCAATGGCAACGTTACTTGGATGCCGATTTTCCCGGCTTGATCTTTACCTGTTCGCCCACATAGCGAACGCCTTTTCCCTTGTACGGTTCCGGTTTGCGCATCGAGCGCAGGTCGGCGGCAAAACGCCCGACCAGCTCCTTGTCGCATCCGCTGATATTGATGTGCGTGGTATCCGGGCAGGTCACGACAAGTCCTTCAGGGATCTGCTTTTGCAACTCGTTGGCCAGGCCGGCCCGCATGGAAATCTGCTTGCCGTTGATACGACAGACATAGCCGACCCCCTGCAGTTCCAGTTTTTTCTCGTAGCCGGATTTCACGCCGATGACCATGTTGCTGATCAGGGCGCGGGTCAGGCCGTGATACTGCCTGGCGGCGCGGCTGTCGTCCTTCCGCGAAACAAGTATCTGTTTGCCATCGACGGCAACGGAAACCTCCGGCCGATGGCTGTACGTCAGTTTTCCCTTGGGGCCGGACACGGAGACCGTTCGGCCGTCGACCTGGACAGTGACGCCGTCGAGGATGGCTACCGGGATTTTTCCGATTCGTGACATGATCAATTCGGGGAGTCAGGAATGATGGAGGTGACTTTCAGGGTATTTTTTCTTTTTCTTTTTTCTTTTGTGTGCCGGACCTGTCCGCCGGTCTGTGTTACCAGACTTCGCAGAGGACTTCGCCGCCAAGTTTTTTCACGCGCGCTTCGCGATCGCTGATCACACCGGCACTGGTGCTGAGGATGCGGATCCCCAGTCCATTGAGGACCGGCCGCAGATCCCCGGAGCGGGAGTAGACCCGGCAACCCGGCTTGCTGATGCGGCGGATGCGGCGAATGACTTTTTCGCCGGCCGGTCCGTATTTCAGCTCGATTCGCAGGCTGGGAACCGGCTTGCCGTCGTCCCGCACCTCGCTCCAGTCCCAGATAAAGCCTTCCCGCTTCAGCACGTCGGCGACACCCCGCTTCACATTGGAAAGGGGGATATCCACCTGTTGCCGTTCAACATTGACGGCGTTGCGGATTCGGGTCAGCATATCGGCGATCGGGTCGTTCATCATGGTTTTAGCACCTCGTTACCAGCTTGATTTTCGCACACCGGGGATCAGGCCCTTGTCGGCAAGGTTGCGGAAGCAGATCCGGCAGATGCCGAACTTGCGATACACACCTCGCGGGCGCCCACATAATTTGCAGCGGCGTTCACGCCGCACGGAAAACTTCGGCGTACGATTCGCCTTGGCAATCTTCGATTTTCGTGCCACAACGCAGTCCTGTTTTGGGGATTGGCGATAAAAAGCGGTAAAAGTCGAACGGATAAAAAGGAGTTGGTGACCGGCAATCAGGAGGCTTTGGAGGCTGCCTGGTCGCGGAACGGCATTCCGAAATGGCGAAGCAACAGCCTCCCCTCTTCGTCGCTGTCTGTCGAAGTCACAAAAACAATATTCATTCCCTGCGAACGCAGGAACTTGTCCGGGTTCAATTCCGGAAAGACCAGGTATTCGGTCAATCCGAGGCTGTAATTCCCCCGTCCGTCAAACGCCTTGTTGCTCACGCCGCGAAAGTCGCGAACGCGTGGCAAAACGAGCGTCAGAAGGCGATCGAGAAATTCGTACATGTGGCGGCCGCGAAGCGTCACCTTGCAGCCGATGCGGTTTCCCTCGCGGAGCCGGAAATTGGCGATGGACTGGCGGGCCAGCGTCACGACCGGTTTCTGGCCGGCGATCAGCCCGAGCGCTTCGACGGCGTCGTCCAGGTTTTTCTTGTCCTGCAGCGCCTCGCCAACACCCATGTTGATGACGATCTTTTTCAGTTTGGGGAGGGAGAGGCGGTTCTCGCGGCCGAGCTCCTGGGCAAGGGCCGGAAGAATCTTCTCCTGGTACAATTTGTGAAGTCGGGTTGCCATGGTTTTATTATTCCTGCATTCGCCGGCGGGTCACGCAATCGGACCGCCGGGCCTTGTACGGATCAGATCACCTCGCTCGCCAGGCTCACGATTTTCATGAAGCTGCGGTCGCGAAGTTCGCGGGCCACCGCACCGAAAATGCGGGTTCCGCGGGGATTCTTGTCGTTATCGATGATGACAGCCGCGTTGCTGTCGAAACGGATGTAGCTTCCGTCAGCGCGGCGCGTGGGCTTCTTGCAGCGGACAATCACTGCCCGCACAACCGCCTTCTTCTTGATGTCACTTCCCGGCAGTACGCTTTTCACGCTGCACACAATGATGTCACCCAGTCCGGCCGTCCGCTTCCGCGAACCGCCCAGGACCTTGATGCACATCAATTCACGTGCCCCGGTATTGTCGGCGACTTCAAGTCGTGTTTCTTGCTGGATCATGGATATTTCAGTTTCTGGAATTCCGGGTTAAACAATTCGCGCGGCAAGGGGCTCGACTAGCCGGCCGGCGTGTCGTCCACCGCGACGTTGACTTCGCGGTTCCGCTCGACGACGCGAACAAGATCCCATCGCTTGGATTTGCTCAACGGTCGCGACTCGATGATTTCGACCATATCGCCGGCGGCCGACTCGTTGTTCTCGTCGTGGACGTAGCAGAGCGTCCGCTTGCGGACGTACTTGCCGTACTTGCGGTGTTTGACCAGTCGCGGAATTTCCACGACGCGGGTTTTCTGCATTTTGTCGCTTTTGACGCGACCGGTTAAAAGGCGTTTTGGCATGGCTCGTTCTGGCTCGACTTTTGTTCCCGTCGCCCATTCCGTCGTCGGGCGGTGCGGGGGGTGTTTTTTTTAATTTTTAGGTATCAGTCCTGGTTCGGTTTCCGTTTCAGACCTGTTTCCTGGCTTCTGCCAGTTCCCGTTCGCGGCGAATGGTCTTGACGCGGGCGATCAGCCGCCGGTTGCGGCGGATTTCGGTCGGTGCCTCCAGCCGGTCCGTCTGCGACTGCGAACGAAGCTTGAACAGCGTCTTCGCAGCCTCCTTTTCGGTGGCGTCCAGTTGTTCATTGCTCATTTGTCGCAATTCGGATGCTTCGCTCATGTCTCGTTCCGGAATTCAGTCGTGTCAATCGGCAAGTTCGGTCGCAGGGGAGTGAAGGCTGTCCCTTCGTCCATTTACATCGGGCGGCGTTTCACCATCCGCACCCGGAAAGGCATCTTGTGGGCGAGTCGCGAAAAGCAGATTTTGGCCTGCTGTTCGGTGACTCCTCCCAGTTCGTACAGGATCGTTCCGGGCCGTATGGTGGCGACCCAGAATTCCGGTTCCCCTTTCCCCTTTCCCATACGGGTTTCGAGGGGGATCGAGGTGATGGAGCGATGCGGGAAAACCCGGATATAGAGTTTTCCTTCACCGCGAATGTATTGCGTCGCTGCGATACGTCCGGCTTCGATCGTTTGCGCTTTCATCCAGCCCGGATCAAGCGACTGCAGGCCATACTCGCCAAAGACAACCTTGTTGCCCCGGCTGGCATTACCTTTTATACGACCTCTTTGGACCTTGCGATGCTTGACCCGTTTTGGCATCAACGCCATCGTTCTCGTCTCCGTAATTACCCTGGTTAATCCAGACCTGAACTCCGATGTGCCCCTGGGCCGTCATCGCCTCGGTGAAACCGTAGTCGATTTTTGCCCGCAAGGTACTGAGCGGAATGGATCCGGCAATCTGTTTCTCGCAACGAGCCATCTCAGCACCGCCGAGACGACCCGACAACTGGATCTTGATCCCCTTCGCGCCGGCATCCATTGTCTCTTCCGTGGCCTTTTTCATGGTCCGGCGAAAGCTGGCGCGTTTGGAAAGCTGTTCGGCGATCTTTTCGGCAACCAGCTGGGCCTGGATTTCCGGCCGCGACAGTTCCTCGATCTTGAGGTTGACGCGCCGTCCGATCAGGTTTTGCAGTTCCTCCTGCAAGACCTCGACCTCCTGCCCTTTCTTGCCGATGATCAGGCCCGGCCGCGCGACAAACAGGATCACCTTGACCTCGTCGCGCGTCCGTTCGATTTCGATGCGGTCGATACCCGCAGCCTTGTAGTTTCGCGTCGGGTGCTTCTTGATGAAGTCCCGCAATTTCTTGTCTTCGACCAGCAGCGTGGCAAACTCCTCCTTGGGAGCATACCAGCGGCTCTTCCATCCCATCATGACCCCTGTCCGGAATCCGACAGGGTTGACTTTCTGACCCATATTCTGTTTCCCGTCCTTTTAGAGTGTGTCGACTTCGACGTGGATGTGTGCCAGCCGCTTCTTGATCTGGAAAGCCATCCCGCGGGCACGCGGCCGGATGCGCTTGAACATCGGACCGCAATCGATCCGCACGCTGGAGACAAACAGGTCTTCCATGCGGTTGGATTCCCCCTTGTTCTGGTCGGGGTCGACGGCGTTGGCCGCGGCACTCTTGATCACGCTCTCGATCAACCGTGCACCGCGGTGCGGCTGATAGCGCAGGATATCCAGTGCCTGGTCGACAAGCTTGCCGCGCACCAGGTCGGCAAGCCGCCGGGCCTTTTGCGGGCTGATTCTCGCCCCGCGATGTGATGCGACGTATGTCATTTCCTGGTGAACTCCGTTGTTTTCCGGACAGTTTTCTGGTGAAGGGTGTCAGCCGGATCGCCGGCCTTTCGAAGGGTTAACTTTCTAGGCCTTGCCGGGAGCCGGAGCTGCCTTGGCCTTGCCACTGTGGCCGCGGAAGGTCCGCGTCAGGGCGAATTCGCCCAGCTTGTGGCCGACCATGTCTTCGGTGACAAAAACCTTGATGTGTGATTTGCCGTTGTGGACCATGAATGTATGGCCGACAAATTCGGGAACGATCGTGCAGGCCCGCGACCAGGTCTTCACCGGTTCCTTTTTGCCCGTCTGATCAAGTTTGCTGATTTTCGTCAGCAGGTTCTCGTCGACGTACGGACCTTTCTTGTTTGAACGGCTCATGCTCGATAATTCCTGGTTGTCCTGTCGGCTTTTGTCGGGTGATTGTTTTTTTTCCGGTTCAAGGGCTGTGCCCGGTTTCATCCCGGGGCGGCGAAACTGTTTCTTCCTAGCGAATCCTCAGTTGTCCATAGCGCCGCGAACGGCGGCGGCGAAGGATCGCCGAGTTGGAAGCCTTGGCTCGCTGCCGGGTCGGGCCACCTTTCGCCGGCTTGCCCGTCGGGCTGACCGGATGGCGTCCGCCCTTGGTGCGGCCCTCACCACCACCGTGGGGGTGATCGATCGGGTTCATGGCGGTGCCGCGAACGGTCGGGCGAATTCCCAGCCAGCGCTTGCGACCAGCCTTGCCGTACTCGATCGAACCGTGATCGCTGTTGCCGACCTTGCCGATCGTCGCGCGACAGGCCGCGGGGATCCGGCGAATCTCGCCACTGGGAAGGGAGATCTGGGCCCAGTCGGCCTCGCGGGCCATCAGGGTGGCAAATGTTCCGGCCGAACGGCAGATCGTCGCTCCCTGACCGGGGCGCATCTCGATGTTGTGGATATCGCTGCCGAGCGGTGTGTTCTTCAGCGGCAGGCAATTGCCGACCGAGGGAGCGACCTGGTCGCCGCTTTCCACGGTCATCCCTTCCTTCAGGCCGTTGGGAGCCAGGATATAGCGCTTGGTTCCGTCGACGTAATGCAACAGTGCAATTCGCGCGCTCCGATTCGGGTCGTACTGGATGGAGTCGACGACTGCCTTGACGCCGTCCTTGTTGCGGCGGAAGTCGATCAGGCGATACATCTGTTTATGTCCGCCGCCGCGGTGTCGCGCGGTGATCTTGCCCTGATTGTTGCGGCCCCCTTTTTTGCGGGCGCGGATCATCAGCGACTTCTCGGGCTTTGCCCCGGGAGTCAATTCGGCAAAATCACTGACGCTTGCATTTCGCCGGCCAGGTGATGTCGGATTGTATTTTCGAACGCCCATTTTGGTATGCCCTTCCGCCTGAAGCGGGATTTCAGCTGTCTAAAAAAAGTCGATCCGGTTATCGGGAGCCAGTTTGACAATCGCTTTCTTGTACGCCTGTGTCCGACCGGCGCGAAAACGGTAGCGGCGCGGCTTGCCACGGCGAAATTGCGTCATGACCTTTTCGACCTTGACTTCATACAGCAATTCCACGGAACGCTTGATGTCGGTCTTGGTCGCGAGCCGGTTGACCTCGAACGAGTACTGGTTCTTCGACTCGGCGAAGTACAGTCCCTTCTCGGTCACCAGCGGACGCAGGATCACCTGGTGGGGTTGCAGCAGGTCGTTGTGCGCCGGAGCCGCCTTTTTCTGTTTTCCTGTTTGCGTCTTTGCCATGGGATTGTCGCCTGTTGTGTATTCGCTGGTCCTCAGCGGACCTGTTCATCACCGGGAGGAAGGGGCCGCCGCCGGACGCCGCTCTTTCATGGCATCCAGTGCCGAGCGGGTGATCAGCAGGTTTCGCGGACGAAGGATCAGCCATGCGTTCAGGTCGTTGACGTGGGAAACGTCGACGCCCGGAATGTTCCGAGCGCTCTTGTGAACGTTCTGGCTGTTTCCGTCGGTGGCAATCAAGGTCGTCTGCCCGTCCATTTTCAGGGTCGAGAGGAGGGAGGCCACGCTCGAGGTTTTGGGCTGTTCGAGCGAGAAGCCGTCGATGACCACCACCTGTTCACTCTGGATCTTGCCAGCCATCGCCATGCGGGTTGCCGCCTGCAAGGCCTTGCGCGGCAGGCGATAGCTGTAATCCCGGTTGTCGATGGCGAAGATATGACCGCCGCCGCGGCGAATACCGCTACGGCGCGAGCCTGCGCGAGCGTTCCCCGTTCCCTTTTGCCGGTACATCTTTTTCGTCGAACCGGAGACCATGCCGCGCGACTTGGTGCGGTGGGACCCCTGACGCTGATTCGCCTGGTACATCACCACGGCATCATGCAGCAACTGCTTGTTGATCGTCGACGACAGGGCTGCGGGGTCGATCTCATAGGTTCCGACCTTGCTCCCCGACATGTTGTAGACCGGCAACTGTGCCATGATTACTGTCCTGGATCTTGTATTGACTTGTTGACCGTTGTTTCGATTCTTGAATGATTTTGTTTTTCGGCGGGCGGGGACCATTCCGTCTTTCAGGAACTCCACCCGCCTGAGTCAGTTTCTAGCCGACCTTGTTGGTTTCCTTGATGACCACCATTCCGCCGTTGGGTCCCGGAACGGCTCCGCGGATCAGCAGCAGGTTGTTTTCGGCATCGATCTTGTGCAACAGCAGGTTCCGCTGGGTCGACGTTTCATGGCCGTACTGGCCAGCCATCCTCTTTCCCTTGAACACGCGAGCCGGGAAAGTGTTCATGCCGGTGCCCCCGGCGTGACGGTGAACTTTCTTGACACCGTGCGAGGCCCGCTGGCCCCGAAAGTTGTGTCTTCGCATAACGCCCGAGTAGCCGCGGCCAATGCTGATGCCCTGGACATCGACATGGGTCACACCTTCGAGGGCCGAAGCGCCGACTTTCTGGCCGACTTCCAGTCCGGCGGCTCCACGAATCTCGCGAATGAAACGCTGCGGCTCGCAATTGGCCTTGGGTACCGCGGCGATTCCGGCGGCGGCGCGTTTTTTCGATCGCTTGCTGGCGATGTTCGCCACATGGCCGCGCTCGCTGCGACTGGCCTGGCTTTTGCGGCTCCGCTTTTCCTTTTTGGGCCGCTTCTTGTCGAGAAATCCCAACTGAACAGCTTCGTAGCCATCGCGATCGAGCGTTTTCACCTGAAGGACGGTGCAAGGACCGGCTTCGATAACGGTTACCGGAGTTGCCGTACCCGTCTCGGGGTCAAACACCTGAGTCATGCCGACCTTGCGGCCAAGGATTCCCTTGCTCATTTTCAGTTACCTGATGGCTTTCGCGTTTTGTCTTGCTGTTCAGTGATTGTCTGCCGGGAGAACAAACTGGCCGGGGCGATGGATGTCGACCCGCATGACGAGAGAATTGCCTCTCGTCGCCTGCCTGGCTTACCCCGCAGACTTCCCTTGCATCGAAAAACAACGGAAGTTACTTGCGGAAAAAAATAACGATTCAAAAGACCGCAAACCGGGCCGGTCAACTGGCTGAACCCGCCAGAAGAAACTCCCCTGCATCGGCAGTTGTCGCCGGTCCTATCTGGCCGAAGCCTTGATCTTGATCTCGACCCCGGCCGGGAGACTCAACTTGTTGAGCGCCTCAATCGTCTTGGCGGTCGCCTGGACGATATCGATCAGACGCTTGTGCGTCCGGATCTCGAACTGCTGACGCGACTTCTTGTCGATAAACGGACTCGAAAGAACCGTGTATCGCTCGATGCGCGTCGGCAGCGGAATGGGCCCGTGAACCTCCGAGTGAGTTCGCTTCGCGGTGTCCACAATCTCCTGTGCACTCTGGTCGAGTACCGAATGGTCGTAGGATTCCATCCGGATACGGATAACTTCGTGAATAGGACTTGCCACCGGGCGTCTCTCTCAAATCAAGTCTGCGGGCAACGAGGCAAAAACCTGCGTGCCGTGGATGCAAAATGCGATCGTAACGCTACTGGCTCGCACCAATAGCGAATCGGTAAAGTTAAGAAATGGCCAGCGACTCGTCAACAGTCAAAAAACCGATTTTTCGATCCACGCTCCCGGGAATCTCCTCCAAAGCAGGTAACGCCCGAGCCCGTTTTCCGGGCCGGCAGGGAATTCAGGCAAGGTGGTTTCCGGCCACCTTGCGGGCTTTTACCGGGCTCGAACGCGGGTCAATCCCGTGGCGACGTCCCCGACATTAACGGAGAGTTCGATTTGCCCGGCCCCAATACCCCTGTCGAACACCGTTTTCCCGATTGCTTTTCGCGCGAAAAGTTTCGTAAAATAGCGGAAGGCAAGGCCAGAGCGAAAAATGGAAAAAGGTCGTGGTCCGCGATCCGATCCCCGTCGAAACCCGATCCCGACGGGCGTTTTTCAAGCTGTTCGACAATATTCCTCTTTTCTCTGCGAGGCCTGTGAAATGAGCATGCGCAAGACCCTCCGGGCAAGCGTTCTTTTATCCGGTCTGATTCTGGCGGCACTTCCCGGATCGATTCTCGCCCAAACCGTTCAGCTCCCTGTGTTCTCAAATTTCTCCTGGTCGGGTGCCGTCAGCGTCCCCGACGGCGGCGGGATTCAAGTCGGCGGGATCAAGACTCTGTCGGAAGGTTCGACAAGCCGGGGCGCTCCGTTGTTGGGAGGCATTCCGGGAATCAATCGCGGATTTCAAAACCGGGGGATCGGACGTGAAACGGGAAGTTCCGGAATCAGTATCCACCCGCAGGTCCTGGTGATGAGCGAACTTGAGGAAGATCATCTCGCCAGGGCAGGATATGGCCCCGATGGTCAACGCAATGGAGCCAACGATGCGGTGGCAGCCAAGGCCGCTTTCCTGACGAAGCATATGGGAAAAAACGACGTCGGCTCGACCTTTGGCGGGTCCGGCTCGCTTCCGAGGTGAGCGAGTTGTTCGCGCGGTGCCTGACTCGGTCCGGCTGGTCAAACGGCGCAAGCGGTTAGTCGGGTTTTGCATTCCGTCGATGGAATGATGGAAGCTGGCGTACTTCCGGTCGACGAATCATAATAATGACCCTGGCCAGTCACCCCCGTTGCGTGAGAACCCATGAGTTCTGATTTCAATCAACAGCTATTCCAGCGCACACAGTTCAAGCACAAGCCATCGGATGTGGCCAAGGGGGTCGACCACGAGGCAGCCAAGAAGTCTCTTGCCGTGCCTGCCCGGGGGCTTGCCCTAACCGGATTCCTCTCGGTACTGGTTGCCCTGGGGGGGCTGGCTGGCGGTTTCGCCTACAGCTTTTCCAACGAAATCGAGATAAAGGAGTATTGGTCGTACCAGCTCTTCGGCGATGAACCGGAAGAGCAGCGAACGACGCGACGACCGGATTCAAAGAAAGAGGAAGAACGCAAGGCCCGGAAAGCCAACAAGGATCAGGCAGCATTCACGATCGTGATGGGGGCGATCGGTATCGCCGGTTTTGCCCTGGCGGCACTTTATATGGTGTTCGGTGTGGCCGGGGTCATGATGGGACAATTGAGCAAATATCGTCTTTGCAGGATCGCCTGTATTATGGCCATGATTCCTGGCCTTTCGCCGCTCGTTGTCGCTGGAATTCCCTTCGGAATTATCGGCCTGAAGAAACTTTCCAATCGCGAAATCAAGAAGGCCTTCTTGACCTGATCGGCGGGCTTGCCGGCAGGGGTGGCCTATCTCTCCGGATACAGATAACCGTCCAGCCAGCCCCGCGATGCGTGCGGTGGGATCGTGTCCGAAGGGTCATTCCCATCGGCTTTCAAAAATGCGATGAGGATGGGAAATTTGCCTGAAGGCGGGGTCAAGGTGTACTGCCCGGCGCCCCAATAATCCCCTTTCGCCACCATTTCAAATTCGCTCAGTTCCCCCGAGTCGAATCCCAGTTTTCCGGAAACCGTTCCGGTGAAACCGCGCGAGCCATCTGCCGATTCGATGTGAAATTTCCCCGAAATAATCCCGTCATTCACGGTGATCTCGATATTCCTCACCTCGTCGAGTGCCCAGGATGTCGGTTGTCCGCGCGTGCTGTCGGTGAAGTGGAAACGGGCGATCCGCCGGGCGAGTGCAAGCGGCATTTCATCTTTGGCCAGGGCTTTCAGTTCCTCTTCAAGTATCCAGAGATTGTCGCGCGAAACGGCGCGTTGAAATATCTCCTGCCAGGGGTCGTCCGTTTCCTTGTAGCCTTCAAGAACTCTTGCCGCGCTGCGGATGACTGCCGCTCCCTCAGGGACATCGGGGTTGAAGCGCCGGTCGGTAACGGTCTCTTCAATGGGTTCGGCAAGCGGGGCGGAGAAGCCGGCGGCGGCGTTTTCCAGGAGTTTGCGAATCCGTTCCGGACCGCGATTGTTGTTGTAGGCAATCAGATTGCCGGCCGCATCGGCGATATAAAGCCCCTGGGTTGTCTTGTTGAAGTCATTTCGCGGACCCTGTCCGGCGATCTTTCGATAAAAATCCCCTTCCGTATCTTTCTGCCGGCGCGTGTACCACTGGTCGAGCGCCACCGGAATGAACTTTTCTTTCAGAAGAGCGATGATGGTTTCATCGGCGAATGTCGACTCACGGTCGAGCACACCATTGTTTCAGGTGCATGCGAGCGGATGCCCGTCCATCGACCAGATGAAGATGGGTTTCGACTGTTCAACGGCCATGCGCTGCGCCTTCAGCAAGTCCATCTCCCAGGGAATCGATCGCCAGGGAGCATCGGGCACTGCGCAAAGTGTCTGACAGGTAGCGGAATCTTCATCCGCCTGAGGCTCCTGAGCCCTTGCGAAAATCATTGGCAGAGCCAGTACAGCCACCATCTGAATAAGGCACTTTGATCTCAACCCCATTTCAAGGCTCCGGTTTCCGGTTTTTGGAAGTTGTCCGTGAATATGTTCCCGATCGTCCATTGTAGGGACCCATCGATCCTGAAAGCCATTCTACCGCACAGGGCGTGTTCTGATCCCCAAGTAGCTGAATTCGCAAGAATTCAGCCTGTCATCCGAGAGTAGCTGAATTCGCAAGAATTCAGCCTTCCATCGGAAACAACACACTGCTGCACAAGCCAACAGTAGCACACAATACCCTGGCACCGTGTAATCATTACTCGATACCTGGCGTATTCGACCGAAGCGATGGCCTTGTTCACTATTCGGGAGTGGATTTCGCCCGCTGCTCGGCGACTTCCCGCATCGCCCTGAGATCCAGTTTTCCGGTTCCCAGAAGCGGGAGGCTTTCGACCTGGTAAAAGGCGTTTGCGGTGGGGATATACAGGTTGGGAAGGCCGGCTGCGGACAATCCCTGGATATATTCCGACGGGGATTTGCGAAGTGCCGTGTGCAGCACGATGAGCCGCTCCCCTTTTTTGGGATCGCTGACCGCCGTCACGGCAAACCGCTGCTGGTCCTGCTCGTCTTCATCCAGCAATTTTCCCAGAGTATCCTCGATCACGAGGTGCGGGATCATCTCGCCGCCGATTTTGGAAAAACGGCTCAATCGCCCGGTGATCGTGATAAACCCGTCGTCATCGATTTCCGCCACATCTCCCGTATCGTACCAGCCGTCGACGATGACCTGCGCGGTTTTTTCCGGGTCGTTCAAATAACCTTTCATGACATTGGGGCCGGTAATCCAGAGACGGCCCTCCCGATTGGCCCCCAGGACTTTTCCGGTGTCCAGATCCCTGACCTGGGCTGCAACATTCGGTACCGGTCGGCCGACGGTCCCTTCCTTGCAATCCACGACAAAGTTGTTTCCCCTGCGCGAGGGAGGGACGTTGACGGAAACAAGTGGAGAGAGTTCGGTCGTTCCGTAGCCCTCTGCCGGCCGGACCCCGAACTTCTTCTCAAAGGCATCCGAGAGTTCTTTGGGGAGTTTTTCCGCGCCGGCGACGGCGACATCCAGCTTGTGAAAGTTTTCCGGCGTGCATTTTCGCAGGTAGGTGCGAAGGAACGTGGGTGTCGTCAGCAGAATCGTAACGTTGTGCTTTTCGCAAAGCTTGCCGATGATGCCGGCATCGAGCGGACTGACGTGGTAGGCGACTCCTATCGGCAAAGCCATTCCGCCCCACAATGTCACGGTATAGCCAAACGAGTGGAAGAAAGGGAGGATGCCCAACAAGACGTCATCCGGCCGAAGCTTGATCACCTGATCGATCGCTTCCACATTGCTGCCGATATTTCGATGCGTCAGCATTACCCCTTTGGGCGTCCCCGTCGAGCCACTGGTAAAGATAATGGTGAGCGTCTCGTTCGGGTCGAGGCCCCGAAGCCCGAGCGACTGTTCGAGCAGGCTCCCGGGGACCAGATACGCCGCAGAGGCCGCAGCGATCTTGTCGGCGAGACCAACCTTTTCGCGCAAGTCCTCGAGGCAAACGACTTTGCACCGGAACTTGAAATCGAATTTTTCAAGTACTTTCTTGCTGGTGAGAACCGTGCGAATTCCGGCCTTTTCAACGCACAGGTCCATAATCGAATTGCTGACCGTGTAATTCAGGTTGATGGCAACCCGGCGGTCGAGGGCGAGAGCAAGGTTGGTGACCAGTCCAGCCACGGATGGGGGTATGAGGATTCCGACATTTTTTTCATCGGCAGCCAGAACAAGCCGCCGAAGGAGTCGCCGGAGAATCAGGCTCCTCATCAAGGTACTGCCGCCGGTCGTTTCGCTTCCCGACGAATCGGCGGCCTTGAAACGGAATTTCTGTTTCTTGCAACTTCGAATGAAGGACTGGACCGGACTCACAAAAGGAGGTTGACGATCTTTCACGGCGAGGGCACCTTCCAGTTGCAGGGATTGGCGGACGTCGTGCACAGTCTCGGAGGTTTCCATCGGTTTGCCAATGTGAATTGTAATGCGATGTCGAAAGCTCCGCGGGATCTTCCAGATGGTTTTTCCTCCGGCGTATGTGAAAATGCTCCCCCAGACCTGATCGATGTACATCGGAAGAACGGTCGCATGGGTCCCTTTGAGAATTCGCGTGAGGCCCGGGCGCATCGACTGAATCTGGCCTGTCCGGGAAATTCCCCCTTCCGGAAAAATCCCCACACACAAGCCGTCGAGAAGCGCCTGGCGGGCGTCATTCAGGCTCTTCAGAATTGCCTTGGGTCCCCCGGAGATGAGGATGGTGTCGGTGAACCAGGAAAGCCACGTCATGAACGGATTGCGAAAATTGCCCGACCAGGCAATGGCCCGCATTCGCCGGGGGGCGATCATCAGCATCAGGATTCCGTCCAGCCAGCTGGAATGATTGCCCACAATCATCACCGGTCCCTCACGGGGCCAGTTCTCCATGCCCACCACGCGGATCCGATACAGCGTGTGCATGACCAGCAAGGCAAACATCCGGAATAACTCTTGCCAGAAAGTCCATTTTGTTCGCACGACAGGGGTCATGGGGGGAGGGAACAGGAACAATGGGAAACAGGGAGCAGCGGGAAAGGAGGAATCTTAGCAATCCCGGCAATTCCCGGAAATTGCATTACCACTTGCGAATTCCGTGCCGTAGCGACGCTGGATTCAAAGGCCCGCGGAAAGTGGCGTGACTTGCTCCGAATGCTCCTGACAATCAGCAAAAAACGTACATCCGCCCGAGTTCGCCGAACAGGTAAAGTCCAGGCATTGGCGTTTCGATGATGGGAGCAGCACAATTCAGCGGCGCGCTCCTGGAGGGTGATCCTGTGACCATTTCCAAATTTGCCTCAATGACCATCGGTTTCGTGCTGATCCTGATCGGAACGCAGCTTTTCGTGGTGAAGTCCTGGCTATTGAATCCGACGGCGACCCGTTTTTTCGCAGACAATTTTTCGCATAACAACGAATCGCAATTTTCCGAGGCGCTGGCCAAAGGCCAGCAAATGCTTGACCAGAATTCCTGGGGGGGAAATTCGGGATTGTTCAATTCAAACGCGGGTCCGGGTCAATCCTGGCCTTATTATCCCAGCCAGGGGAATTCGACGTTTAGCAACGCCAATTCCCTGTCGCAGGTGCCGGCAAGTCTGGGCAGTTACTCCCAGGCGGCTGCTCCAGGATACAAGCATCGTTTTGTTCCACCTCAATGGGTGATGTGGCCGGCGCTGTTTCTGGGAACGGTGTTTCTTCTGCACGGTCTGGCCTTGCGCTCCTGAGACTTTCCCAAGCGCGACTTCCGGCATCAAACCGTCGCCCTCGTTTAACCGCGTGCCCAACGGGCCGCGATTGGTTTAACCGCGTGCCCAACGGGCCGCGCGTGGCGCCGTCAACTCCGCCAGACGCCGTGTTTTTTAACTCCGATACTGGATTCGCGCAGGGACGCTTGACCCGGACGACTCGATTTACCGTCAACTTGCCCTGTTATCTGGATTTTTCTGGCGGCAAGTTTATCATGGGTTGTGGCAGCATCCATTCCGCGTCGTTCCCTGTCGGAGAGAACTGCGGATCAGGGTCGGGCACTCGTGAGCAACGCTTTTCATGTCGAACAATTTTTCCTGTATCAGTCTCGCCCGAAAGAACGACGTTGCCGTTGTCCGTTTTGTCGACGACAAGGTCATGAATGCCGACCGGATTGCACTGCTCGGCCAGGAACTTCTTTCGCTGGCGGAAAAGGATGGACCCGGACGCATTCTCGTCAATCTGGGCAATGTCCGCTTTCTCAGCAGTTCGGCGATCAACAAGCTGATTGTGCTGGACCAGCGGCTGGCAGCCGGCGGTGGCGAATTGAAGCTTTCCAACCTCAACCCGGAGGTTGAGGAGGTGTTCAACATCACCCAGCTCGATTCGGTTTTTGATATCTGCGCCAGCGAGGACGAGGCCATCAAGGCATTTGGCTGATTACGTGTTCACGGGAAGGATCGAATGTCGACTGTCAAACCCAAGGCCGAGTTTGGTTCCAACACGATGACATCGGAAACCTGGACTCTCGATCAGTTCATCCCGAGCGACACGCGGGTCGGCAATGAAACGGTCCTGCACATTGTCGATAACATGCAGCGAATCGGCTGGAGCGAGTCCGAGTTGTTTGGCGTCCATATGGCG
>WPCK01072043.1_pt1 | contig 25626 bp, 24 predicted proteins | sample 5399851 | NCBI WGS metagenome assembly WPCK01 (sample SAMN12869471, study PRJNA574797) | sludge metagenome | isolation source: wastewater treatment of pH11 | place: China:Beijing | collected 2019-05-20 | reverse complement strand
CAATATTTCAGAGAACGTTTCAGGGGCACGGGCGCGTATTCGTGATACCGACTTTGCGAAAGAGACTGCAGAGTTAACCCGGACGCAGATTCTGCAGCAAACCAGCACCACAGTATTGTCGCAAGCTAATCAGCGGCCACAGGCAGCATTGAGTTTACTACAGTAAAGTAATACTGATAGTTTTAGATAATGAATTAGATTGCAGACTAAATCTTATATCTAACATAAGTAATGCGGCTAATACCCTGTGCTTTCTGAGTGACTCAACGCATTTCCCTTTAGACACCACCTTCGGGTGGTGTCAGCCTATTAAAAAATTTTTTTAAAAAAAACTAAAGTTACTTAATAGTCGGCCGATAACGTAAATAAGCCAAGTTGCAGCTTGGCCTATAAAACGAAACAATGCTTTTATTAACGAGTTTGACGCTGCTTAATGCTAGCTAAAAACTAAGGAGTGACTCATGGCTTTATTCGTAAATACTAATACCTCGTCGCTAAATGCACAGCGGCAGTTATTAAACTCTGGTAACTCGTTAGATACAGCCTTTAAACGCTTATCATCGGGTTTCCGTATTAATAGCGCATCAGATGATGCTGCGGGTCTGCAGATTTCTAACCGTTTGACAAGTCAGATTAACGGCTTGGACCAAGCTGCACGTAACGCGAATGATGGTATCTCTGTAGCGCAGGTTGCAGAAGGTGCAATGGAAGAAATTACAAACTCATTACAGCGGATCCGTGTATTGGCCATCCAATCACAAAACGGTATTAATAGTGATGATGATCGGATTGCCTTACAGAAGGAGGTTTCAGCACTAAAGGTTGAAATGAGTCGTATTGCAACAACCACGCAATTTGGCACGCAAAACTTGTTAGCTGGTACTTACTCGGCGAAATTCTTAGTAGGCGCGAACGCTGACCAGAATATTTCTGTGAACTTGTCTAGAGCAGCAGGTTTTGGTACTTCAGGTTTGGGACTGAGCGATTTAAGTATTTCTTCTGTTTCAGGTGCTTCCGCTGCGTTAGCTTTAATTGATAGTGCTATTGGTATTATCGACGGAACACGCGCTGATTTAGGTGCAATTCAAAACCGCTTTCAGGCAACGATTCGTAACCTGACGAACATTTCTGAAAACGTATCAGGTGCGAGAGCGCGGATTCGTGATACTGACTTTGCAAAAGAAACCGCTGAGTTAACACGTTCACAGATTCTTCAGCAAACCAGTACCACTGTATTGGCACAAGCTAATCAGCGGCCACAGGCAGCACTTTCATTACTAGGCTAAACTAGCTAATGCTTCGCGGAGGTGAAAATGTTAGTATTTTCACCTCCGAGTGCCAATTTGGAGCGATAAAATGAGCAGTGTAATAAATTCAACTAGTGTTCTTAATCTGGCAAACTATGCTGGTGATCAAAATGCCCGGAGTTCTGCAGTTAGCACTGAGACAACACAAGGTGCAACAGCAAAAAAAATCACCGAAACTGAAGCAGCTGCCGGTATGCCAATAGAAAACCTTTATGATGCGATTAATACGCTAAATCAGGTCCCTGTAATTAAGGAGCGTAACTTGAGTTTTTCGGTTGACGCTCTGTCTGGTCGTTCCGTGATAAAGTTACGAGATAAAAAAACTGATGAAGTGATCAAACAAATCCCAACAGAAGAATTGTTAAAAGTGGCACAAGATGTAAAACGTTTACAAGAGCAAATGGGGCAGTCAATAGGTTTGCTAGTCGATAACAAAGTATGAGGTTGTTATGTCTAATATTAATTTTCTAGGTTCAGCATCAGGATTACCGCTAAATGAATTGGTCACAACCTTTGTGAAAGTTGAGCGTGATTCCCGCTTTGCCAGAATTAATACGACTAAAAAAACGTTAGATGCGTCATTATCGGGTTTTGGAAGGTTGAAGTCGGCTTTATCAACTTTCCAAACCTCATTAAAGCAGCTAACGGCAAATAACTTAAATGCTCGCAGTGCTACGGTTACTCAACCTACCGAAAATAGAACTTATATTGAGGCAACTGCTTCTCGGTCTGCTTCCGCTGCAAACTTCGATATTAAGGTTAATCAACTTGCTACGGGTTCACGGTTAGAAAGCGCCAATGCGGTTTTTAGCAGTTCAAATGACGTTGTCGCAACATCAGACAGCATTTTAACCTTTACCGCTGGTGATAAAACCTTTGATATAGAAGTCACCGCAAACATGACGCTAAATCAGTTGCGGCAAAAAATAAATCAAAGCGCAGACAATTTTGGTGTAAATGCCAACATCATCAATGCCGGTGGCACAACGGGAACTAAACTGGTTTTCACATCCAGCGTTACGGGTGATGGTAATGATTTAGTGGTTTCTAATAATAACAGCGAGCTTGATACTATCTCCAGCGGTCAACTTATTACTAGTCAAGCTTCACAGGATGCGATTATCGAAGTCGATGGTATCCTAGCGCGCAGTAGTAGTAATACCTTTACCAATACCATTCAAGACGTCAGTATTGTGGTAAAAGCTGAAACTCCGGCAGGTAGTAATGCGCAATTAGCAATAGCGACTGATAAAAATCAAGCCAAAGAAAAAATTGAAGATTTCATCAAAAATTACAACGCCTTAGTGGATCAAATTAGTTCACTGACCAGACCAAGAACTCTCGGTTCAGATGGCAAAACGGTGACCTCTGAGGGGGGGGCCTTAAGTGCCGATCCGATGCCACGTAATCTCATGTCTCAAATGCGCGCTATGCTGGGTGGTAACGTTGCTGACGCGGATCCGTCGTTGTCTACCTTGTATGCACTGGGTATAACCTTTAATAAAGACGGTAAATTAGAAATTGCGGGTTCAACGGAGTTTGGCGGTGAAACCGGCCGTCAACGTTTTGATAAAGCCCTTGATGAAAATTTTGATAACATTGCCAAACTTTTTGATGGTGAAAATGGCATCTCTACCCGGTTAGATAATTTTATTAAAGAATTTAGTCAAGCGGGTGGCTTGATAGCGACCAAAGAACAATCAATTAGAACGCAACTTGATAAAAATACTAAAGATGCTGAGGCAGCCAGCCGATATATAGCTAGTTACGAAGAATCTATGCGTAAAAGATATACGGCGTTAGATTCTTTGCTGGCCAGTTTGCAAAGAACGCAAAGTAACATCACTGGGGCGCTTTCAAACTTACCAGGTTTTATTAATAATTCTAAATCCTGAGGTAGCATATGAGTTATGGCATTAAAGCTTATCGGTCTGTGGGTGTTAAAGATGATTTAGCCGTCGCTGATCCACATCGCGTTATCCAACTGCTTATGCAAGGCGCACTTGAGAATCTGGCCAAAGCAAAAGGTTTTATTGAACGTAAAGATTTTGCCGGCAAGTCTGCAACCTTATCAAAGTCCATGGCAATTATTAACGCTTTGCAAGGTTCATTAGATTTTGATGGCGGCAAAGAAGTGGCAGACAACTTGGCTGCTTTATATGACTTTATGGTCAATCATCTAATCTTGGCGAGCAGAGAGAATAGCTTGCAAAAAATTGACGATGTCATGGGTATTTTATTAACCATTAAGTCTGCCTGGGATCAGATACCGGTTGCAGATCGTGAGCGTGGTTATCAGCTGCAAGCTGCAAGAGCTCAAGGCGCAGCTTAATATGTTAGATGCAGTGTTGCTAAATAACGTTGAGAAAGTCAAAGCAGAGTTAACCGTCCTTATTACGGCTGAAAATATTTCTGCTGATCAATTGCAAGAAAAAGCTGATACACTGCATGCTCTTTTAACCCTAGATTCTCCTAATCAAAGTTCTTTAGAGTATCAGGCATTTTTGCGTGAAAATTTACGGTGGCTGCAAGACACTATTGAAAAGGTAAAAGTATTAAAAAATCAGCTTGGTATTGAATTAATGCAACTTACTAAAAGACGCAAAGCTGATAAGATTTATGGAGAAAATACTTAATAGCGTTAGGAATATACATGCTTAAGTTTATTAATTTCCAATTAGACACCGAAGATAAACAAAAGATTATAGAGCAAGACCTAGCGCCACAGATTAAGCAGTTACTCATCAATAATATGCAGGCGATGCAACAGTATCAGCCGCATTTGTCCCAGCTAATTAACCAACTCCAACTCTCCGATCATGCTATTTTTTGCACTAAGTTTGGCAAACTGAATCTCGCCAGTATGACGACTGGCCGAGTGGTTTATCAGGCGGATCCTGAAATTGAAGTTAGAACAGAAGTTAATGACTTTATTCAGTCGGCTCCCTTAACTCGCTTATCAACCCTTGCTGATCCCGATAAAGTCGAGCCGCTTCCCGTAAGTGTTGATGTGGTGTTAGTCTTCGGCTTAGGGCTTGGCTATCATCTAATCGAATTACTTCAAAACTGCCGTATTAAGTACCTTGTGATTTATGAACCGCAAACCGATTTTTTCTTAGGTTCATTTCAAACAATAGACTGGAGGCAGGTGTTTGAAGTTGCACAGTTTTCCGGCACCCAAATATCGTTGCAAATGGGTAATGATGCGTCTTCAGTGGTTGAAGATTTAGAAGAGCTACGTCAGCTATTACCCAGTATTGATAAAGTGCACTTATATCGACACATTTGTCACCCGGTTTCTGATGAGGTATTTAAGTTTTTACTTGATAATTCGGGTAACCCAGCGGAGTTATTAAAAAAAGGACAGCATTTTTTGGGTTTTAAAGATGCAGATGATCACTTAGGTAGTCGCCCCAAAAATGTGTTAGGAATCGATATCGAAATCAGCGAACAGTATGATAGTGGCTGTTTTAAAAGAAATATGGCCGTATTCGAGCGGTTGTATCCAAAAGTTTTCCAAGTATTTAAAAGCTATGAACCACGTAAGTGGCGATTATATCAAGACGAAAATGGTCATCAAAATCTATGGCACACTGCGCGTAAAGCCTTTTTATATAATGATTTAGTATCTGATTCAACAAGGCTTCTAGAACACTTTTTCAGTGAGCCTTTTAAAGATGATATTATTATCGGATTAGCACCCTCAGAAAAGTTTAAAAGCTTTATTCATTATCAATACATCGATAAGTTGCAAGGGGTTTTTCGTCAACTTAAAGCGGAAAAATCTGCACTACCTGACGAAGTTGAATCATTAATTGTGTTTGGTGTGGCATTGGCCAAACATATCGAAATGCTTAGCGAGCAAAAGCATATTCAGAATTTATATATCTGTGAGCCAAATTTAGATTTCTTTTATGCCAGTTTATACGTTACAGATTGGGCTGCATTAATTACTAAAGCAGAAGCCGAGCAAAAAAGAATTTACCTTAATATTGGCGGTGATGGTTCAGAGTATTTTCATGATTTGATGGGCCAGTTTTATCAAGTTGGCGCTTACTCTATTGCGAATACCTACCTACTGCAAAGTTATTATACCCCGCAGTTGAGTAAGGCAATATTTAGTCTTAGACGACAATTAAAGGTCGTACTCGCCATTGGTGAATATTACGATCATGCGCGTTTTGGATTCGCGCATACCTATCAGGCGATTACGTTGGGCTGTCGCTTTTTAAAAGCTGATATGAAAACAAGCCCCAGCCGAAGTGCCGCTATTGATTTGCCGGTGTTTATTGTAGGAAATGGTCCTAGTTTAGATGTGGCTGCCGAGTATATTGCTCAGTATCAAGGGCAAGCTATTATTGTCAGTTGTGGCACGGCATTGCGCTCACTTTATAAGTTGGGCATTAAACCGGATTTTCATGCTGAAATAGAGCAAAATCGGGCAACTTTTGATTGGATCAATCAAGTTAACGATAAAGCATTCTTAAAAAGTATCAATTTAATTTCAGTAAATGGTATTCATCCCGATACGACGCAGCTATTTTTAAACACCTATCTCGCCTTTAAAGATGGCGAAGCGTCAACGCAATTATTTAGGCAGAGTTTTAGAGAGCACGGTGTAAATGTTGTTTCATTATCTTATGCCTATCCAACCGTATCTAATTTAGCGCTTAATTACATGATAAGCCTTGGCTTTAAGAATATTTACTTTTTTGGTGTTGATCTGGGTTATGCAGATATTAAGCAACACCATTCTAAACATTCAGCTTATTATAATGCTGATGGTAAGGAAGTGTATGATTATAAAGCATTTCATGGCGCGGGTTCCCCAGTAAAAGGCAATTTTAGAGACTTTGTATTTACCAAGCCAGAATTTGATGTTTCTCGGCAATTGCTTGAAAAAGCCATCAGCAATGCCCCTAAAGAAGTGGCGTTTTACAATTGTAGCGATGGCGTTTTCATTAAAGGTGCTAATAGCCTTCATCCAGATTACATCTTATTAGACAGGGCAGCTGATGCTAAAAAACAACGGCTAGATGCCTATCTTGCAGAGGGCTATTACACTGAGGAATTGGTTGGTTTAGCTGAGAAGACTTTTGCTAAGTTAGATTTGGTTTTATTTCAAAGCAGTGTGGCTGAATGGCAAGTGTTATTGGCAGAAAATGCAAAAAATGCTGAACAAGCCAAAAACTTGGTGGATATTCAGTGGCAGTTCCTGAAAACCCAGGCTGGCAATAGAACTAATTTATTATTTTACCTCTTCTACGGTAGCGCCAATTACTTTTTGAGTGTTTTAACTAAATGCCGACCAGTCAATGATGACGATATTAAGAATCTTGAGTTGTTCAATAATACTTTGCAAATGTGGCGTGATTATTTAGCTGACGCTTTAAAGGATTTCATAACGCAGCCGATAAAGTCTGACAGGGTGAAGGTAAATTATTTACCGCCCTCAGGTAATTAAGGTCAGCGTACATGAACATTACAGTTATTCCTGCCCGTGGTGGGAGTAAGCGTATACCGCGAAAAAATATCAAACACTTTTACGGCAAGCCCATTTTGCAATGGCCAATAACGGCTGTAATGGACTCAGGATTGTTTGAGAGGGTCATTGTATCTACAGACGATGAAGAGGTTGCTGAGATAGCGTTAGCCGCTGGTGCCGAAGTGCCTTTTTATCGCCCAGCAGAGCTGGCGAATGATTATGCTGCAACAGTACCTGTAATAAGGCATGCCATTCAGGCTCTGGGGTTGTCTGACAGCGATATTGTTTGTTGTATTTACCCAACAGCTGTTTTTAGTCGAGCAGCGGACTTACGCCAAGCAATGGCGTTGTTGCAAGAGACTGAAGCCGACTTTGTGATGCCTGTTACAGCCTATAGTTGCCCTTTAGCCAGAGCAATGATGATTGATGTGACAGGACGCCTCAAACTGGCATTACCACAAAATGAAAATACGCGAACACAAGATTGCGATACTTTTTATCACGATGTTGGACAGTATTATCTGGGCACGGCAGCTGCATGGTTAAGAGATAAAGCCTTTTACGAGCAAGATGTCAGGGCGCTGGTAACGCCACGTTTTTTAGCTCAAGACATTGATACGCCAGACGATTGGTATTTTGCAGAGCTGGTGTTCAGAGCGATTAATGAATTTAGCTATGACTCTAAATAACGCCGAAACACTTTATGTTGTTTGTGATGCCAATGCGACTTCGGGCATGGGCCATTTTATGCGCTGTGTTTCTCTGGCAAGCGCATTAAAATCACTAAACGTTGAGACTGTTTTTTTAGGCGACTTCAGTCCAATAGCACAACGCTTTGCTGAGCATTTTTCGCAAAAGCTGCAGTTAACTACCGCGAGTATTATAACGCGTATAGCCAGCCTAGCGGTTAACAGCCAAGTTTTAATTGATAGCTATGCTTATGCAACGACTCACCTTCCTGATAATTATCGGTACATCTTGATTGATGATTTTTGCCAGCAAGAAGTATATCCGGTTAAGGGCGTTATAAACTTTACCTTAAAAGCGGCAAACTATAATTATGTTTTGAAAGGGGCTCAGCACCAGGCATTGGGTATCAATTACTACTTACCCCATCCCGCTATAGTTGGCTTAAACTTACCTGCTGTCGCAGCGATTAAACGGCTGTTAATTATGATTGGCAGTGGTGATACCAATAATTTGAGCGCCATGATGTTTGATATGGTAAGCGCAATTGATCCTTCAATCGAGATTAAGATTGTTACCACGAAAACACAAGAAGCGGCGTTAGCGGGAATTCCAACTGAGTGTTTAGTTCGGCCAACACCTCAGGTCGATAGCCTTTATCGTTGGGCTGATTTATGTATTACCAGTGGCGGTCTTGCTAAATATGAGTTAGCGTATTTAGCCAAGCCCGCTGCGGTATATCCGTTAACTGAGGATGAAGCGGTTGAGACGAATCAGTTTAGTGATGCGGGGTTATGTTTTAATCTGATCGCCGATGGCAATACAAAGGCTGACATTATTACTACGTTGCAACGAGTATTAACCTCATCTGCGCTGAGATTATCCGCACATCAACGTTGCTTACAGGTTTTCTCGCAAGCCTCTGCGCTAAATACGGCCTATTTCGTACAGCAATGTTTAAGAGGTAACTAAAATGGTAAAAGAATATTTGCCACAATTAAACGCTTTAGCTGAGCATTACGATGCGCTTGCCAAAGAACATGGTTATTCTCACCATGCTGTGCAACAAAGCAGTCATGATAGCCAAATGCGGCGTTTTAAAGTTCTACTAGAAGGCTTTAGCCATATTGAAAAAATGAAAATTCTTGATTTTGGCTGTGGCGCTGGTCATCTCTATGCGATGCTGAAAGAACTGGGTTTTAGAGGGGAATATGTCGGCTATGACATTTCCCAAGAGTTATTGGCAATAGCCAGAAAAATTCACCCAGATGGCAGGTTTGAAATTCGCAATATTTTTGAGCAGCCCCCTGTTGAAACCTTTGATCTCGTTTTTATTAGTGGTGTTTTTAATAATGACATGGGGCAGAATGCTGTATTTTTGCAAGATACCTTACAAATACTTTTCCCACTGTGTCAGGTTGGGATGGCATTTAACTGTTTAAGTACCTATGTTGACTTTAAAGCTGCAGGGTTATTTTATTTTGATCCTTGCTCAGTCTTCGATTTTTGTAAGCAACACCTAACTCCAAGCGTCGTGTTACGACATGATTATGAAATTAAAGAGGGCGTTGTCCCTTTTGAGTTTAGTTGTTATTTAAAAACATCCATTCATTCCCCCAGAAAAAATAATCATGTCTAAAATTGCGATTAGTCAGCCTACTTATTTGTGTTGGTTAGGGTATTTACAGCAAATAGCCCAGGTCGATTGTTTTGTTTTTTTAGATAATGTGCAGTTTGAAAAACAATCCTGGCAATCTAGAAATCGCATTAAAGATCAACGTGATCATATTATCTGGTTATCCGTGCCGGTATCTAGCCATTCATTAGATGCAAAAGTATCTGAGATCGAATTGGCAAAACAACGCGCTAATTGGCATAGAAAACATCTCACCTCAATTAAAACCTGCCTAGCAAAAACGCCTTATCTAAACCCGGTATTAGCGCTGTTAGAAGAGGTATTCAGTGAGCCTTTTACCAACCTAGCAGATTTAAATATTGAGTTAACACTAACGGTTTGTCGGAAGCTAGGTATCACGACGCCCTTTTTAAGAGCGTCTGAGCTTAATGTGCAAGGTAGTAAAGCGGATTTGTTATTAGAGATCATTAAAAAGCTTAACGCCTCAAGTTATTATGCCAATCAGGGGTCAAAAAGTTATCTCGAACTTGAGAAGGACAAATTCCTCGATAACGGTGTAACGATAAAATATCAAGATTGGCAGCATCCAATCTATAAGCAGTGTGGTAATGATTTTATTAGTCACTTGGCTTGGCCAGATGCGATTTGTTACCAAGGATTTGATGCGAAAAAATTGCAACTTATTTGAGGCGAGCACAGATGAAAAAAGTCGATTATTTAATAGTGGGTGCCGGTGTTTCAGGTCTAACCGCTGCGCTGACTATTCTCGCTTCGGTTCCAACGGCAAAGGTTCTGCTTATTGACAGTGCTGCAGAGGTCGGGGGCTTACTGCGCTCGGACTGTTTTGAAGGCAAGTATTATGATTTAGGTACGCATATTCCTGAAAAAACACCCAATGATGAGCTAAACGCGCTCCTTTATCCTAAGGCTCAGTGTCAAGATTGGCATCAACTTACAACATTAACAGTGGGCAATTTTTTTAGTGGTCAGATTAATCAACGTTCTCAGTTTTTAGATGTCACAGCATTACCTAACATCGCGGAGCAAGTACGAACAGAGCTGTTGCAACTCACTTATGATAATACGACTTACCAACATCTAGCGGATTACCTAAGCCGTGTGTATGGCCCAACGTTAACGCACCATATTTTAGCTCCTTTGCTGTTTAAGCTTACCGCTTTGTCGTTAGATCAGCTGTCAATCAATGCGCCTAAATATTATGGGTTAAGTCGAATTATTTGTGGGGATCGTGAGCAGAGCATAGCGCTCAAACGTTCTGCACATCTTGATAAAGTGCTGGCTTATGCCGATGATGCAGAAAACCCAAGACAAAGCCTTTGGTTTTACCCTGATAAAGGCGGCGTAGGGGCTTGGGTTGCGCTGTTAGAACAAAGAATTAGAGAGCAACGCGGCAATTTTTCATTTAAAACCATGATAAAAAGCCTTGAAGAGATCGATAATGTTCATCATGTACAATTTCAAAACGAAGAGATGGTGCAGGCGAATAACATCATTTGGACAGTTCCCGTTTATCTGGGTTTAAAGGCTGCAGAGCAGGCGAGACCTTTGAGCCGGGCTATTTCAATTTTACATTTTTACACTAAGAGTGCGCCATTAAGCCACTGCCACTACATTTATTGCCATGATGCGGCGTTGCAAAGTTATCGAATTACCTTATATAGCAATATTGAGCAGACCGAAAATGCTGAAAATCATCGTTGCAGTGTTGAGGTTATTCATGATCTTGGTGTTCAGCCTGATCCAAAAACGATCATGGCTGAGTTGAAAACGATGAATATCTTTGCGGTTGATAGTATTTTGCATTACGCAGGTTGCAGTTCACAGTCTCATGGTTTCCCTTTACCGCTAGCTGGCAGCGAGCAACAGCGCGTTGCGTTATTTGAACATGTTTGTGCTAATAATCCCAAAGTGCTGTTTATAGGCAGGGCGAAGCCGCAATTATTTTTTATGACAGATGTACTGGTCGACAGTTATTTGGAAACCAAAAACAGTTTGCGGTAAACGGAGAACCTTATGTTAAGCATGCACATTGATAATCGTGAAATCTCAGCGCAGCAGCCCCCATATATTATCGCTGAGTTATCTGCCAATCATAATGGTAGTCTTGAACGTGCTAAACAAATCATTCTTGCGGCCAAAGAGGCGGGCGCGGATGCGGTTAAGTTGCAAAGTTATACTGCTGATACCATTACACTTAACGCTCGTACTGAGGATTTTATGATCCGTGGTGGCTTATGGGATGGTCGGAATTTATATGAGCTTTATCAACAAGCGCACATGCCATGGGAGTGGCATAAACCGCTCTTCGAGTATGCTAAAGCGCTTGATATCACCATTTTTAGCTCGCCATTTGACTTTAGCGCAGTCGATTTATTGGAGCAATTGGGTGCTCCGGCTTATAAAGTCGCGTCATTTGAAGCTATCGATTTACCTCTAATTCGTTATATTGCTAAAACCGGCAAGCCGATGATTATTTCAACTGGTATGGCGACTGAAGCTGAAATTGCCGAAGCTATTGCTGCCGCACAACAAGCCGGATGTTCTCAATTAGCTATTTTACATTGTGTTAGCGGCTATCCTGCGCCAGCAGCAGATTATAATTTGCGAACTGTAGCCGATATGCAGCAGCGCTTTGGTGTGTTGACGGGGTTGTCGGATCATACAATAGACAATATTACAGCCATTACCAGCGTGGCAATGGGTGCGGTTATTATAGAAAAGCATGTTACTTTAGATCGTAGTGGGGGCGGCGCGGATGATAGTTTCTCCTTAGAGCCTAATGACTTAGCTGCTCTTTGCCGAGACACAAAAACCGCATGGCAAGCTTTGGGAGCAGTAAATTACAGTCGGCAAAAGAGTGAGCAAGCAAACGCAAAATTTAGGCGTTCTCTCTATTATGTGGCAGATTTACCTGCAGGCACTATTGTTGCTAAAGAACATATTCGTAGCGTTCGCCCTGGCTTTGGTTTAGCACCTAAGTATTTTGACAAAATAGTAGGTAGCACACTCAAGGTTGCTGTTAGTAAACACACACCAACACGCAGTGAGGATTTTGAGTAATCACATACCCTATATTTTTGCAGCGGTTTTAGCCCTTATGTATGTTCTAATAACTATACTGATAAGGCTGTAATCAGTTCTTTTACCACAAACTCCAGCTGTTCCTCTTGCAATGTTGGGAAGAGTGGTAGCGTTACCGCTTGTTGGTAATAACGTTCTGCTTCAGGGCAGTATCCCGTTGCAAACCCCAATTGTTGATAATAAGGCTGCAGATAGATTGGCATATAATGCAGATGGCCCACAATACCTTTAAGTCGTAACTGTTCTACGCAGGTTTTATGTTGCTGCTTACTTAGGTTTAATAATCTTACAACATATAAATGGTAGCTACTTAACCGTTCTGGTTTAACGAGTAAGGGTTGAATATTTTCATAGGCAGCGAGTTGTTTATCGTAAGTTGCAGCAAGGGTGTTTCGACTGCTAATAAAATGTGCAAGCTTATTAAGTTGGCTGATACCAAGCGCCGCGTGTAAATCGGTCATTCGGTAATTAAAGCCTAGCCTTTGTTGCTGATAGTACCAAGGGCCATGACTCGGCTCTGTAAACTCCTGCTCATTAGACGTAATACCATGACTACGCAATTGCTGCATGTTCTTGGCGAGTTGCGCATTATTGGTTAATGCCATGCCGCCTTCACCACAGGTGATAATTTTAACTGGGTGAAAACTGAAAACACAAATATCGGAGTATCGACAATCACCTACAGGGTTGTCTTGATAACGCGCACCAATAGCATGTGAGGCATCTTCAATAATGCGAAAACCATATTCTAAACTTAACTGAAAAATCTTAGCCATGTCGCAAGATTGCCCAGCAAAATGTACTGGGATCAGCACTTTGGGCAAGCTATTATGTTGCCTTGCCAGTATCAGCTTTTCCTCTAAAGCGTCGGTACTCAGATTGCCAGTACTCAGCTCAATATCGACAAAATCTATTTTGGCGCCACAGTAAAGCGCACAATTCGCCGAAGCAACAAAGGAATTAGGTGAAGTCCAAACGCGATCGCCAGGACCCACTCCTAAAGCTAAGCATGCGATATGTAGCGCCGACGTCGCGCTATTGACGGCTACGGCAAACTTGGCAGCACACAGCGCACTTACTGCATGTTCAAAGGCGGGAACCTGTGGCCCCTGTGTTAACCAAGCCGATTGCAATACTTGCGTTACCGCTGCAACATCGTCTTCATCAATAATTTGTTTGCCGTAAGGGATCATGCTTCAGCATCTCGGTTAAACTGTTCAATTTCAGCGACTGAGAGAAAATGCGGGTTAGTATCAGAAACATACTCAAAACCGGCATTAACTAATTGCCCTTGTTCGCCCAAAGCATTGCTGGTAAAGTCATTACTGCGATGAAAAAATTTAATTGCTGGCGCTATTACAAAGTGATCAGCGAATTCATAAGTATGATACGACATATCACCCGGGCACATCATTTCATGCAACTTTTCACCTGGCCGGATCCCAACGATTTTAATGGGTAAGTCAGGCGCCATTGCCTTGGCGAGATCGGCTATACGAATAGAGGGTATTTTCGGTACAAAAATTTCGCCACCTAACATGCGTTCAAAATTCTTTAGCACAAAATCAACACCTTGTTGTAAGCTTATCCAAAAACGAGTCATGTCTTCATGAGTCACAGGTAAGTGATCAGCACCTTGGTTGATCAATTGCTGAAAGAAAGGGACAACCGAGCCGCGTGAGCCAACAACATTACCATAACGTACTACAGAAAACCGTGGCTTTGTACCACCCACCATATTATTGCCGGCAATAAACAGTTTATCGGAGGCTAATTTTGTGGCGCCATACAGATTAACCGGATTGGCTGCTTTATCGGTAGACAGGGCGATCACTTTATCAACATTACAGTCTATCGCGGCATTTATTACGTTTTCAGCACCATTAATATTTGTTCTGATACACTCAGTTGGATTGTATTCCGCTGCAGGAACTTGTTTTAGTGCTGCTGCATGGATAACAAAGTCGACGCCGTGCATAGCGCGAACGAGACGCTCACCATCACGCACATCACCAATAAAATACCGCATACAGCTTTGGTTAAAGCGCTGCTGCATCTCATACTGTTTTAGCTCATCGCGAGAATAAATAATGATTTTCTTGGGCTTATAACGGTTTAATAAAGTTTGTGTGTATTTATGCCCAAAGGAGCCGGTGCCTCCAGTGATCAGGATCGTTTTACCATCAAACATAAGTATAATCCGCAGTTAGAAACAAGTTAAGCCAAGCAGTTAGTGTGCCAAATTAGCAGGTTCTATCTAAAAAGTCATACTAATCAAGGTGTCATTGTTTTGAGTGTAGTACCAAACTGCCGTTGAGCAATCCTTAATGGCCACTGTCATTAGATTCGTTGATGTATTGAGCAAAGTGACCTTACACGCTATGCTTAGTTTACTAACCTGAGCCATACCGAGGCGCCTGATGAAAGTCATTCCCCCTACCAGCAATATCCTGAATAGCGCCCTACAGCAGCAACAAAAGCTTACGCAACAACAGGCCACCTCCAAACGCATTAACAGTGCGGCTGATGATGCCGCCGGTTTGCAGATTGCCAACCAGCTTAGCAGCAGTATTAACGCCAAAGCTCAGGGCGAACGCAATCTGTATGATGGTATCTCGTTATCCCGGGTTTATGAACAGGCATTGCAAGGGGTGAACGATAACTTTGCCGAGCTTGGCCGGCTGGCTGTCGCCGCAGGAAACGGTATTTACGGCACCCAGGAGCGGCAGGCGCTACAAAAGGAAGCCAACGGTTTGTTGGATAACGCCCGGCAAATTATTGATAATACAGAATTCGGTGGTAAAAAACTGTTCGGAGCCGACGCCAGTATCAATTACGAATCTGGTAACGGGGCCTTGAGTTTAACCACCACTGATTTGGGCTCTGCCTTGCAAAGCCAAAATGCCTTTAATCTCGATTTAACCAATCCGGCGGGCGCCGCCCAGGCGCTGGGGCGCATTGAGCAGGCTCGTGATTTTATCGGCGCTTTGCAGGCAGAAGCAGGAGCGGAAGCGAATCGCTTTGCCGCCGCTGCCCGTAATTCATCAGGGCAGCAGGTTGCCGAATCAGCTGCCCGCAGCCGGATTGCTGATTTGGATTATGCCCGCGCCAGCAGTGACAGAGCGGCAGCCAATATTCTGACCCAAAGCTCAATCAGTGTGACCATGCAAGCCCGCATCTCCTCTGAGCGCGCGTTATCCTTACTAAGCTAGTCCCAGTCCCGCGTTATCTGCTGGTTTTTTGACGTCGATTAGGCTTAAGCGTCAAAAAACCAGCATTTTACCTTGCAAGCCAGCGCTTAGCTTGTACAATGAAAATAAATAATCAGAAAAATCGCGCTGTTATGTCTCTCACACCACCGCTATATATCTTTGATTTACAGCCACAACGGGCTGAACGTTTATCTACTGTACTTAGCTTTGTAACCGAACCTCATCAGTTGCTGGGCGTCGATACTTTACAGGATAAATTACAGCAACAGCCTGAGTCAGTAGTGATATTGGGTGCCACAGGTGTGGTTGAACCCGCGGTGCTGGTCCGGCAATTTCCGGCCTCGGCGTTTTTGGTGATTGGCGACGCCCTGTCTTATCTGCTCGAGCATGCCAATGTGGTTGGCGTATTAAGCGAGCCCTTTGTTTACAGCAGCCTGACACAGCTGCTGCGCGATGCCCAGCAATATCACCGCCTGCTCCCCACCCATAAACAACCGGAATTACTGGCGAAGTTTGATGGCATGGTGGGGCAGACTGCCGCGATGCAAAAAGTGCGGTTCTTAATTCAGCAAGTAGCGAAAACCGAGGCCAATGTGCTGGTGCTCGGCCCCTCTGGTACCGGTAAAGAAGTGGTAGCGCGCAATATTCATTTACTGTCGAACCGCGCCAGCGGGCCCTTTGTGCCGATTAATTGTGGTGCTATACCGGCAGAGTTGTTAGAAAGCGAGCTGTTCGGCCATGAAAAAGGGGCCTTTACCGGTGCGATCTCTACCCGCAAAGGCCGTTTCGAATTGGCGCAGGGCGGTACCCTGTTTTTAGATGAAATTGGCGATATGCCGCAGCCGATGCAGGTAAAATTACTGCGGGTATTGCAGGAGCGTATTTTTGAACGGGTAGGGGGCGCTCAGACCATCAAGGCGGATGTCAGAATTATTGCCGCCACGCACCGCGATCTGGAAACGATGATCGGTGATGGTAGTTTTCGCGAAGATCTGTATTACCGGCTGAATGTCTTTCCAATTGAAACACCGGCACTAAGCGAACGCGCTGATGACTTGCCGCTGCTGATTAACGAACTGTTGAATCGGCAATATCAGGCACATCAGGCTCGGGTGAAATTTACCGAACGGGCGATTGAAAGCCTTAAGTTACATAGCTGGCCCGGTAACGTGCGTGAACTCGCTAACCTGCTGGAACGGCTGGTGATCATGTACCCGGATCAGGTGGTCGACGTCGCTGAATTGCCAAAAAAATATCAGCATCTGGAAGTCGATTCCTATCAACCGGTGTATCCGGAAGCACTGCAAGAACGGGATTTACTGAATTCACTGTTCCAAAGTCCTGAACCCGAGCCTGATATTGACAATGACATTGCCGAGCAAACTGACAGCGCCGAGCTGCAACTGATCTTTGCACAAAGTTATACGCAGCCGCTATTGCAGGATCTGCCCGCTGACGGTTTGGATCTAAAAGAGTTTTTGTCTGAGCTTGAGGTGCGGTTTATTTCGCAGGCGTTAGAGCGGCACGATTATATTGTGGCCAGAGCTGCTGAAATTCTCGGTTTACGTCGTACTACGCTAGTCGAAAAAATGCGCAAGTATAATCTGGGTAAAGAAGAGTAACGCCGAGGCTCCGGTTTCTGTTCGGTCAATCACGGCTGTCGTTTTTTTGACTCTAAATATTTGTCTATAATCAATGCTTTATGTTTGGCACGCTCTCTGCATGTACAGTCGTTATGCAAGACTAGAGAGTATGTTGTGCTATGTCAGATCCTGTTTGTACTGTCGCCAGAGCAGATGCTGTGTCATCCGCTGGCCAGACCCAGCCGTTGGTATTATCAAACGCTGCCCGTCTTGAACATATTCTGCGTGCCTTACCCTCCGGCGTCATTATCCTCGATGCCAAAGGTCGGGTAGCCGAAGCGAATCCGCAGGCTTGTAGTATGTTAGGCGAGCCCTTGTTGGGGCAAAGCTGGTTACAGGTGATTGGCCGGGTATTTCAGCCCCGCTCTGACGATGGCCTGGAAGTATCGCTAAAGGATGGCCGGCGCTTAAAGATCGCCATCAGCGCACTGCACCCGGAGCCCGGGCAACTTATTGTTATGACGGATTTAACTGAAACCCGGGCTCTGCAACACCGGTTGCATCATTTACAGCGCTTATCGACGCTCGGCAAGATGATGGCCACGCTGGCGCATCAAATCCGTACCCCGTTATCCTCAGCGATGCTGTATGCCGAAAATCTGACTAACAGCAAGCTCGCCACAGAGCAGCGCGGGCAGTTTCAACACAAGCTGGTGTTACGCCTGCAGGAGCTAGAACAGCAGGTAAACGATATGCTGTTGTTTGCCCGCTCTGGCAGTGCCCAGGCGGTGCAGCCGTTGCAGCTGAGCGCTTTGCTACAGCTGTTTCAGGAACGTAGCGAAACCCTATTGATGCAGCACCATGCCAGGCTGCAGCTGACAGCTCCAGACACTGAGGTGCAGTTGCTGGGGAATACGCAAACTCTGTGTGAAGCCCTGCTTAATCTGTTGCAAAACAGCTTGCAGGCCTGCACTGAATCTTGCCTGTTCCGCATCGAGGCTCGGCTGCGTGGAACTGAATTGGCGTTGCTGATCAGCGATAACGGGCCAGGGATCCCGGATGCGATTCTGCCGCAAATCTTTGAGCCTTTTTTCAGTCAGAAAGCCGGAGGCTCCGGACTTGGCCTGGCCGTGGTACAGGCCGTATTGCAAAGCCACCATGGCCAGATTAACTATCTTAAGCCGGCACAGCGACCGGCAGGGGCACTCAGCGGCGCCTGTTTTGAGCTGCGTTTACCTTGTCTGGCTGCCGATCTCATCCCGGCTGCACAGGAGATTGCCTATGTCTGAGCTTAATCTATTGCTTGTGGAAGATGACAACGGCTTGCGCGAAGCCCTTACCGACACCCTGCTGCTGGCCGGCTTTACGCCGCTCAGTGTGGCAAGCGCCGAAGAAGCGCTATTGCTGCTGCAAAAGCAGCAGGTGCAATTGGTGATTTCTGATGTCCAGCTCGGTTCGGTATCGGGTTTAACATTACTAAAAACATTACGCCAGCAATATCCGCAGTTGCCAGTATTGTTGATGACGGCCTATGCCAGGGTGCAGGATGCAGTAGAGGCCATCCGCCTGGGGGCTATCGACTATCTGGCGAAGCCCTTTTCGCCGGAAGTGCTGGTTGCGATGGTTAGTCGTTATGTGCAGCCAGCAACGCAGGGTGCAGAGCAGCCGGTAGTGGCCGATCCGCAAAGCCTGGCGCTGTTGCAACTGGCGCTAAAGGTTGCCAAAAGTGATGCCAGCGTGATGATTACCGGCCCCAGTGGTTCCGGTAAAGAGGTGTTGGCACGTTATATCCATCAGCAATCCGGTCGTAGTCAGGCGCCTTTTATTGCGATTAACTGTGCGGCGATTCCGGAAAATATGCTGGAGGCAACCTTATTCGGCTATGAGAAAGGCGCCTTTACCGGGGCAGTGCAGGCGTGTCCCGGCAAGTTTGAGCAAGCCAATGGTGGCACCTTGCTACTGGATGAAGTGACAGAAATGCCGCTTAACCTGCAGGCTAAACTGTTACGGGTGTTGCAGGAGCGTGAGGTTGAGCGTCTTGGTGGTCGCAAGGTACTCAAACTGGACTTACGGATCCTAGCCACCAGTAACCGTGATCTGCGCCAGGCGGTGGCGGAAGGTGTACTGCGCGAAGATCTCTACTACCGGTTAAATGTGTTTCCACTTGGCTGGCCTGCGTTAGCGGCCCGGCCGGGCGATATTCTGCCACTGGCCAGCTTTTTATTGGCGCGCTATGCCAAACAGCACGGCAAGGCTACACCGGCTTTAAACCACGCAGCAGAGCAGCGGCTGCTCAGCTATCATTGGCCTGGCAATGTCCGGGAACTGGATAATGTGATGCAGCGGGCGCTGATCCTGCAAACTGGCCCGCAAGTCACCGAGCACGATATTCTGCTGGAAGATCTGCCCTTTGTACCTAGCATTGCGCTTGACGATGAGCTGTCCGCAAGCGACAGCAACTTTAAAAGCGAACTGCATCAACAGGAGCACAAGCTGATATTAGCAACACTGCGTGCCTGCGACAACAGACGTAAAGAGGCGGCGGCCCGGCTTGGGATCAGCGATCGTACCCTGCGCTATAAACTGGCCAGAATGCGCGAGCATGGTATAGAGGTGGCATAACCCTTGCTTTAGTCCCTGTCAGAAGCAGCAAATTTTTGACAGGCACTATTATGCAAATCAAAGGTCAGGCGTTATACGCACAAATGCAGTCCATGGTCAGCCAGGCCAGAGCCTTACCCGCCGAAGCGAAGCCGGTGCAGGATATTGCACCGGTGAACAGCAGTCAGTCTGATTTCACCACCCTGTTTAAAAATGCCCTGGGTAACGTTAATGCGTTGCAACAGCAAAGCCGCAGTATGGCAACCGCTGTAGAGATGGGCGATCCCCGGGTATCCCTGGCGCAGGCCATGATTGCCTCGCAAAAATCTTCGTTAGCTTTTGAAGCCACGGTGCAGGTTCGCAACAAGTTGGTCGAAGCTTACAAAGAAATCATGTCGATGCCGGTTTAAGTAGGCGCCTGTTAGGAGACGTATTGTGGCAGAAAATCAATCAACAGAGCTGGCGCTGAGCAACACCGACTTTAACCCGGAGCCGGCAGCACAACCGAAAACCGGAATCATGGGCGCTTTCAGTAGTGGTGGCGACTTGATGCGGCAAATGACGCTGGTGATCGCGCTGACGATCTGTCTGGCGATTGCCATTCTGATTATCCTGTGGGCCAGAGCGCCGGAACTACGGCCCTTAGGTACCTATAGCACCCAGGAATTAATCCAAACTCTGGATCATCTGGATGCGCAGAAGTTTAAATACAAACTGGAAGGGAATGTCATCCTGGTTCCGGAAAATACGCTGCAGCAGGTTCGGCTGAGTTTATCCCGCGCCGGTATGAGTAACGAACCTTCTTTAGGTACGGAATTTTTATTGCAGGACAGCGGCTTTGGCGTCAGTCAGCGGCTGGAAATGGAGCGTTTAAAGCATAGCCGCGAGCAACAGTTAGCCCGCACCATCGAAGAGCTGCAAAGCGTGGCTCGGGCTCGCGTATTACTGGCAATCCCGAAAGAAAATGTGTTCGCCCGCCAACAAGCACAACCGTCGGCGACCGTGCTGGTAACAGCGCGCGGTGGTCGGGTGATCCGAGACAGCGAAGTGGATGCGATTGTTGATCTGGTCGCCTCTGCGGTACAAGGGCTGGCACCCAGCCGCGTCACTGTGACCGATCAGAATGGCCGCTTACTAAATTCCGGTTCTATAGATGGCAGCGCAGCCCGCAACCGCCGCGAGCTGGAGATCCAGCGTAGCCGTGAAGACGAATACCGTCAGAAGGTTGACTCTATCCTGATGCCTGTACTGGGCGTTGGTAACTACACCGCGCAAGTTGATCTGGTTATGGACTTTACTGCCGTAGAGCAAACGCAAAAACGCTTTAACCCGGATCTGCCGGCAGTGCGCAGTGAAATGATTATTGAGGAAAACAGTGTCGGTGGTGGCAGCAGTGGTATTCCCGGCGCCTTGTCCAACCAACCGCCGATGCCGTCCGCTATTCCTGAACAAGCAACAGGTACGGCTTCACAAGCCGTGGTGCCAGGGCGTAATAGTCGTGAGGCGACCCGTAATTTTGAACTGGATACCACCATCAGCCATACCAGTCAGCAAAGTGGCGTGATCCGTCGGCTTAGTGTCTCGGTGGCGGTCGACTATAAAGCTGCTACCGCCGAGGATGGTTCTGTTGCTATGACACCCCGCAGCCAGGCAGAACTGGAAAATATCCGACGGTTATTACAAGGCGGGGTTGGCTTTGACGCCCAGCGTGGTGATACTATCGAAGTTATTGCCGTACCCTTTGTACGTGAAGCGGTCGATGCCGATATCAGCACCCCTTTCTATCTGGAAGACTGGTTCTTGCAAGTCGTGAAGGTCGTAGTCGGTGGTTTGCTGGTGATCGTGATTATGTTGGCGATTGTCAGACCGATGCTGCAAAAACTGATGAATCCGGCAGATACCAGCGATACTTATGACGAACATTCATTATCGCAGGGCCTGGATCTGGGCGATGATTTTGATGCCACTGCTTCGGTATTTGACGATAAAGCGGTGGGCTTTGCCCCGGATGGCACTCTAATGTTGCCTGATTTACATGGTGATGAAGATTTGTTACGCGCAGTGCGGGCTCTGGTTGCCAATGAACCTGAACTGTCCTCTTTGGTCGTCAAGAACTGGTTAGCTGAAGATGAGTGAGAAAAAAGCCGTTAAAGAATTTGATATCAGCAAGCTTGACGGTGTTGAGAAAGCTGCCATCCTGCTGCTGAGCTTATCAGAAGAAGATGCTGCCCAGATCCTGAAACATCTGGAGCCGAAGCAGGTACAGAAAGTGGGTTTGGCGATGGCACAAACCACTGATCTGAATCAGGCCAAAATTGCTGCTGTGCACCGGCGCTTTATTGAGCAGATCCAGAACTTCAGTACCATTGGCTTCCAAAGCGAGGAATTTATCAAGCGTGCTCTGACAGCTGCGCTGGGTGAGGAAAAAGCGGCCAATCTGATAGATCAAATCGTACTGGGTGGTGGCGCCCGCGGTCTGGACTCGCTGAAGTGGATGGATTCCAAACAGGTAGCTAATATTATCCGCAACGAGCACCCGCAGATCCAAACCATTGTTTTATCCTATCTGGAGCCGGAGCAATCAGCCGAAATTCTATCCCAGTTCCCGGAGAAGGTGCGGCTGGATCTGACGATGCGGATCGCCAATCTGGAAGAGGTACAGCCGGCGGCGTTACAAGAATTAAACGAAATTATGGAGAAACAGTTTGCTGGTCAGGCCGGTACCCAGACCGCGAAGATGGGTGGCCTGAAAGCGGCTGCCGATATTCTGAACTATCTGGATACCAACCTGGAAGGTCAGCTGATGGATGCCATCCGTGAGCATGACGAAGAAATGGCACAACAAATTCAGGATCTGATGTTTGTGTTTGAAAACCTGATTGATGTCGATGATCGTGGTATTCAGACGATACTGCGGGAAGTGCAGCAAGATGTGCTGATGAAAGCACTGAAGGGCACGGACGAGAATCTGAAAGAGAAAATCTTCAAAAACATGTCGAAACGCGCAGCCGAGCTGTTACAGGATGATCTGGAAGCCATGGGACCAGTTCGCGTCAGCGAAGTGGAAACGGCGCAAAAAGAAATTCTGTCGATTGCCCGTCGCTTATCTGATGCCGGTGAAATTATGCTCGGTGGCGGTGGCGGTGAAGAATTCCTCTAAGGCCAGCTGAATGAATAACCAAGATGCGTTTCGTTACAAGAAACCGTTCTCACCAGACGCAGAGGTCGAAGATCTGCTGCGTGCCTGGCAGACGCTGGATCTGACTGCCGAGGTGGAGCAGGATGAGACCACCAACGCACTGAACCTGAAACGGCCCACGTCGTCAGTGGTAGCCCAGGAAGAAGACAGCAGCGAAATCAAGCCGCTTACTGCGGATGAGATTGAACAGATCCGGCAGGCTGCGTATGAGGAAGGTGTAGCTCAGGGTAAAGAAGAAGGCTTTAGTCAGGGTTATCAGGACGGACGTTTGCAAGGTCTGCAGGATGGCACGGCGCAGGGATTGGCTGAGGGTAAGAAACAAGGCCTGGCGGCAGTGCAACCGGAAATTGATGAAAAACTGGGCCAGCTGACCTTGCTGCTGGACCAGCTACAACAACCGTTGGCTGGTTTGAACCAGCAGGTAGAGCAGAGCTTGCTGGAGTTAGCCCTGGCAATGGCCAAGGCGGTGATTGGGGTCGAGGTCAAGACCAATCCGCAGGTGATCCTATTGGCTATACAGGAAGCAACTGCCGCATTACCACTGAAAACCGAACTGATGCGGATTAAATTACATCCTGATGATCTCGCCATTATCCGTAGTCATTACAGTGACGAGCAAATACAAGCCCAACACTGGCAACTGCTGGCCGATCCCTTGCTTGAGCGCGGTAGTTGCCTGGTCGAAGCTGAAAAAACCAGTGTTGACAGAAGTTTGACGCAACGCATTAACAGCAGTCTGGAACACTTCCTGCATCAGGCCGATAACGAACACTAATCAGGCCCTCCGGCCGTTGTGACAGTGAGCTAAGATGGCTGAACCCGCTAAACTGCAGCAGTTTTTGCAGCAACAACATCAATTTATTCAATCCAGCAAGCCTGCGGTGTCCGGTCGCTTGGTGCGGGTCGTCGGTCTGACCCTGGAAGCCACCGGCTGCAGCGCTGCTATTGGTCAGGCGTGTTTAGTTGAGGGGGCCCGTGGCGATCTGCTGGCTGAAGTGGTTGGCTTTGCACAGGATAAAGTGTTTTTAATGCCGCAAGAGGACATCGAGGGCGTGGTACCGGGGGCCAGAGTCACGCCCTTACTGCAGTACAAAGGGGTACCACTGAGTATGAGCTTATTGGGGCGGGTGATTGACGGTGTTGGCAGACCTCTGGACGGCAAGGGGCCAATCGCGGCGACGCAGTTTAGCAGTGGCAAAGGTAAAGCGATAAACCCTTTACACCGGCGTCCGATTAAACAGCCGCTGGATGTCGGCGTCCGTACCATCAATGCTATCCTGACAGTGGGAAAAGGCCAGCGTATGGGGCTTTTTGCCGGCTCTGGGGTCGGTAAGAGCGTACTGCTCGGCATGATGACCCGCGGCACTGCCGCAGATGTTATCGTGGTCGGGCTGGTCGGTGAGCGTGGCCGCGAGGTAAAAGAGTTTATCGATGAGATCCTGGGCGAAGATGGTAAAAGCCGGGCTGTGGTCGTGGCGGCGCCGGCAGATGTTTCGCCGCTGATGCGGCTAAAAGGCTGTGAAACCGCGGTTCAGGTTGCGGAGTACTTCCGGGACCAGGGGCTTGATGTGTTATTACTTATTGATTCAATTACCCGCTATGCCCAGGCGCAGCGTGAGATAGCTCTGGCTGTTGGCGAGCCGCCGGCAACCAAAGGTTACCCTCCCTCGGTGTTTGCCAAATTACCGGCGCTGGTGGAGCGGGCCGGTAACGGCTCCGGCCATCAGGGCTCAATTACGGCCTTTTACACGGTATTATCTGAAGGCGATGATTTACAGGATCCGATTGCCGACGCGTCACGGGCGATCCTGGATGGCCATATCGTGTTATCGCGGCAACTTGCTGACGCTGGACACTTTCCTGCCATCGATATTGAGAAGTCAATTAGCCGGGTGATGCCGGCCGTTACCAGTGAAGAGCATCAGTTACTGGCGCGTAGCATTAAGCAACTCTATGCCAGCTATCAGCAAAGTAAAGATCTGATTGCTATCGGCGCCTATGTTCGCGGTAGTGATCCCCAGTTGGATCTGGCGATCCAATTGTTACCGCGGATCAATCAGTTCCTGCAGCAGGGGATGAAGGATGTCGTACCTTACGATGATTGTCTCAGTGCATTAAGCCAGCTGGCGCCGAATCAACGGGGTAGAACATGAGCAGTAAGCTAGCGTTGTTGATCAAAGTACAGAAAGAGCGTGAAGAGCAATTACAGGCCAACTTTGTCCGGGCACAACAGATGTACCAGCAAGCCGAGCAAAAATATCAGGGGCTGGCGCAATACCGCACTGACTACATCCAACAAAGCCAGCAGCAGGGCTCAATAGGGCTGGGCGGCAGGCAGTATAACCAGTTTCTGGCCTTTATCAGCAAATTAGATGAGGCATTAAGCCAGCAAGCGCGGGTGGTACAGCAAAGCCGAAACGCAGCTGAACAACGCAAACAAAGCTGGTTGAAGATGCAAACCAAACGTAAGGCATTAGAGAAATTGCTGCAGTTAGCAGCTGAACGTGAACAGCTGACGCAGGAGCGGCAGCAACAAAAACTGGCAGATGATTATGCCCTGCAGCGCTTTATGCAGCAGCGGCTGTTGCTAAACAGTGACTAGGGCGTGTTGACGTTTGCTGCTTAGATTTTGTTCGCACTGGCGGCGTTTTGATCGCGAAACGAGGAGCGCAGTTTAGTCATTCTAAATAAGTGACGAGTGACAAAGAGCAAAGCGCCGCCAGCGCGAACCCCTCGGGCAGCGTTTGGCTGGCGTTTCTACTGCGTTATCGCTTGTTCATGTAGAATAACTACACATCACAAGCTCTGCCTTGT
>WPCK01174794.1_pt1 | contig 25661 bp, 17 predicted proteins | sample 5399851 | NCBI WGS metagenome assembly WPCK01 (sample SAMN12869471, study PRJNA574797) | sludge metagenome | isolation source: wastewater treatment of pH11 | place: China:Beijing | collected 2019-05-20 | reverse complement strand
CGTGCGCGGTTCTTGTGGCACCATCCATATGAGCCTTAACCAGTTTCAAATACCGCCTCTGCAACCGTGGCTCTAAGCCAATTTGAATCCCATCCAGGGATATTTACCAAAACCCGCGACTTGTGTAGACACCAATGCCCGAAGGGAGGGTGAAATCCTTGGCGGCCGTGACATCAACACACGGAACACCCCAGGGCGGAGCGATCGTTGCTCACCCCAGTTGCCGAAGCGCACAAGGCCATTTAGGCGTTCGTCGTGACCGACGCGGTTTCGACTTTCGGGCCGCCATCTGGCGACGTTGCCAGTTTCTCGAAGGTGAAGCCGTCGCCGTGGGCATCGACGCAGACCGTCGTTCCTTCCGGATACCCGCCTCGCAGCAACTCGGTGGCCAGCGGGTTTTCCAGCCGCTGCTGTACCAGTCGTTTCAGGGGGCGTGCGCCGTAGGCCGGGTCATATCCCTCCGATGCCAGGCGGTCCCGCGCCGCCGTGGTCACGTCCAGAATCAGGCCGCGATCCTGCAGTCGCGTTTGCAGCCGACGTACTTGCAGGTCGACAATCCGGCGGATCTGTTCGCGCCGCAGCGGCTCGAAGATGATGGTCTCGTCGATCCGGTTCAAGAACTCGGGCAGGAATCGACCCTGCAGGGCCGTCGTTACCGCCGCCCGCATTTCGTCCGAGCCACCCCCTTCTTCCGTAATGCGCTGGATTGCCTGGCTGCCAATGTTGCTCGTCATGACAATCAGCGTATTGGTGAAATCGACCGTGTGCCCCTGACTGTCGGTCAAGCGGCCGTCGTCCAGTACCTGTAGCAGGACGTTGAAGACGTCCGCATGGGCCTTTTCGATTTCGTCGAGCAGCACGACGCAGTAAGGGCGGCGCCGTACGGCCTCGGTCAGCTTGCCCCCTTCTTCGTAGCCGATGTAGCCCGGGGGAGCGCCGATCAAACGGCTGACGGTGTGCCGTTCCATGAACTCGCTCATGTCCAGCCGCACCATGGCGTTCTCGTCGTCGAACAGGACCTGGGCCAACGTCTTGCAGAGTTCCGTCTTCCCCACGCCTGTGGGGCCCAGGAAGAGGAATGAGCCCATGGGGCGATTAGGATCCTGCAGGCCGCTGCGGCTGCGGCGAACGGCATTCGACACGGCCTCGACCGCCTCGTCCTGTCCGATCACGCGCTGGTGGATGCGATCTTCCATCACGAGCAGTTTGGCGCGCTCGGTTTCCAGCATCCGGGTCACCGGGATTCCCGTCCAGGCGCTGACCACCTCGGCGATTTCGTCCTCGGTGACTTCCTGGCGGAGCAGTCGGCGGCGGGTTCCCTCTGCGGGTTCCTTGGACTCGGCCGTATCCGTATCTTCGGCCGCTACGCGTTCCATCAGTCGTCGACGCTTGACGTCCAGCTCGAACAGTTTCTGATAGTCGTCTTCCAGGACGCCGATGCCTGCCGCCTGTTTGAGTTTGATGTCGGCATCCAGCTGCGCGAAATCCCGGTCGACCTGCTCCAGTTCCTCGCGAACTTTCTGGACATCGCCGAGCCCCAGCTTTTCCGCTTCCCATTGCTCGCGCAAGTCGGCGAGTTTCTGCCGGAGCTCGTCCATTTCCTGGTGGATTTCCCGCAATTGTTGCTGAGCGGCATCTTCCGACTCGCCGGCCAACTGCCGGGCCGCCAGTTCCAGCTGGGTCAGTTTCCGCTGGACTTCGTCAATTTCGGTGGGGACACTGCCCCGTTCCATAGCGAGCCGGCTGGCCGCTTCGTCCATCAGGTCGATGGCCTTGTCCGGCAGGAATCGGTCGGTGATGTATCGCTGGGAGAGTTTGGCTGCGGCGACCAGGGCCGAGTCCTTGATCTTGATCCCGTGGTGCGATTCGTACCGTGCTTTCAGACCTCGCAGGATGGAAATCGTATCTTCCACGGACGGTTCATTCACATAGACTGGCTGGAATCGACGCTCTAGGGCGGCGTCTTTTTCGATGTACTCGCGGTACTCGTCCAGGGTCGTGGCGCCGATGCAGCGGAGTTCACCTCGGGCCAGGGCCGGTTTCAACAGGTTGGCCGCGTCGGAACTCCCCTCGGCCCGGCCCACGCCCACGACCGTATGCAATTCGTCGATGAACAGGACCACATTGCCGCCGGAGTCCTCGACCTCCTTCAGTACGGCCTTGAGTCGATTCTCGAACTCACCGCGGAACTTGGTACCTGCCACGAGCGCGCCCATGTCGAGCGCAATCACGCGCTTGTTCTTCAGGCTGTCGGGGACGTCGTTGTGCACAATTCTCAGGGCCAGGCCCTCGACCAGTGCCGTCTTTCCGACGCCCGGTTCGCCAATCAAGACCGGGTTGTTCTTCGTGCGGCGGGACAGAACCTGAATGATCCGGCGGATTTCGTTGTCGCGGCCAATGACGGGATCGAGCTTGCCCTGTTGCGCCCGAGCTACCAGATCGAGGCCATACTTTTCCAGTGCTTGAAAGGACGCCTCGGGGCTCTGATCGGTCACGCGGGCGCTCCCCCTTACCGACTGCAGGGCCTTCAGCACATCATCACGATCGATCCCGTTCATCTCGAGGATACGGCCGGCCTTGCAGGGTGATGCGGACAAGGCCAACAGCAGATGTTCGGTACTGACGAACTCGTCCCGCATCTTGCCAGCCTCTTCCGAGGCCCCCTGCAGGACTCGATTCAATTCCTGGCTGACACCTGGCGCAGCCCCGCCGGCGACCTGCGGCAACCGCTTCAGTTCGGATTGGACCATGGCGCGAAACGAGTCGAGTTGCACGCCGATCCGTTGCAACAAGGGGCGAACCACCCCCTCGGATTCGTCGAGGAGCGCCTGCAGCAGGTGCAGGGTTTCGATCTGGGGGTTGCCCTGCTGGCCGGCCAGTGCCTGCGCGGCAGCCACCGCTTCCTGTGCCTTGATCGTCAGTTTTTCAAATCGGAACGACACGGTATTGCCTCCGTTGGTACCGTTACCGAGGTGCCTATCCCTGCTTTACCTCGAATTCCGCGTCGATCGCGTCATCTTCGCCCGGACCTGCGGGTTTTTCCGCAGTCGCGTTGGCACCGGCTGACGCGGCAGCCGCCTGGCCGGATTCGTAGAGGACCTTGCTCAGGGCGTGGGAGGCTTGCTCCAGTTCTTCGATCGCGGACCGGATGGCCGATGCTTCGTTCCCTTTGGCCACCTCGCGCGTCTTCGTGAGCGCCCTTTGCAGCGGCTCGATGTCCGAGTCCTTCAACTTGCCCTGGTGCTCCTTCATGAGTTTTTCCATTTGGAAGCACATTTGTTCGGCCTGGTTGCGCGCCTCGGCGAGCTCCCGTTTGGACTTGTCTTCGGTTGCGTGGGACTCCGCATCCTTCCGCATGCGCTCGATTTCGGTTTCCGACAGCCCGGAGGACTGTTCAATCCGCACGGTCTGTTCCTTACCGGTACCCAAGTCCTTGGCAGCCACATTCAGGATTCCATTCTGGTCCAAGTCAAACTTGACTTCGATCTGCGGTACGCCACGAGGGGCCGGCGGGAGGCCCTCCAGATTGAACTGGCCCAAGAGTCGGTTGTCGGCCGCCATCGGCCGTTCGCCTTGGAAGACCCGCACCGTTACGGCAGTCTGGCTATCCTCCGCGGTGGAGAAGACCTGCTTCCGTTCGGTCGGAATCGTCGTGTTGCGTTCTACCAGTTTGGTGAAGACACCCCCCAAGGTCTCGATCCCCAGCGACAGGGGGGTTACATCCAACAGCAGGACGTCGGTGCGATCGCCGGCCAGAACACTCCCTTGGATCGCGGCACCCACGGCCACAACTTCGTCGGGATTGACGCCTTTATGCGGCTCGCGGCCGAAGATCTCGCGTACGATCTGCTGCACTTTGGGGACGCGTGTCGAGCCCCCCACCAGGACCACTTCGTCGATGTCGCTCGGCTTCATCTTGGCATCCGCCAAGGCCGCCATGACCGGCTTGCGGCAGCGTTCGAACAAGTCGTCAGCCAGTTTCTCAAACTGCGAACGGGTGATCGTGGTCTGCAGATGCTTGGGCCCCGTGGCATCGGCCGTGATGAAGGGCAAGTTCACGTCCGTCTGCGGAGTCGTACTCAGCTCCTTCTTGGCTTTCTCGCACGCCTCCTGCAGCCGCTGCAGGGCCATGGTGTCCTTCCGCAGATCGATCCCGTGGTCCTTCTTGAATTGGTCCGCGATATGGTGGATCAGGACTTCATCAAAGTCATCACCACCGAGGTGCGTGTCCCCGTTGGTACTGATGACCTCGAAGACCGTTACATCACCTCCTTTGCCTTCGGTGTTCGCGACCTCCAGGATGGAAATGTCGAAAGTCCCGCCACCCAGGTCGAAGACCGCGATCTTCTCTTGGGTCTTCTTCCCCAGTCCATAGGCGAGTGCCGCGGCAGTCGGTTCATTGATAATCCGCGCGACTTCCAGGCCAGCGATTTGCCCCGCGTCCTTGGTTGCCTGTCGCTGCGAATCGTTGAAATAGGCCGGGACCGTGATGACGGCCTTGTTGACCTTGTGGCCCAAATAAGCCTCGGCCGATTCCTTGAGTTTGCGAAGCGTCTTGGCGGAGATCTCCTGGGGAGTAAACTCCTGATTGTTCACCTTGACCCGTACGTACTCGTTGGGGCCTCCCATGATTTCGTAGGGAACCATCTTCTCCTCGGACTCGACCTCGCCATGGCGACGTCCCATGAAGCGCTTGATGGAATAGACGGTCCGCTTGGGATTCGTGACCGCCTGGCGGCGGGCCAGTTCACCGACCAGCGTCTCTTCCTTGTCCGTGAAGGCGACCACACTGGGGGTGAGCCGATTTCCCTCGGCATTGGGAATGACCGTGGTTTCGGTCCCTTCGACAACCGCCACCACGGAGTTCGTCGTACCCAGGTCAATGCCAATAATCTTCTCGCCGCGTGCCATTCGTGGAATCTCCTTTGGGCGGGAATATCCCAGCCGCTGATTTTGACTTACGTTGAAGTTTCGGGTTCGCTATATTTTTTCGAGTCGTGTCGCGCGGAGCGGGCTCCCGCGAGCGATGGCTGCCTCCTCTGACTGGCCGCCACCAAGTTTGCAAAGGTCGTGCCATAGCCTCAGGGCTGCGTATTTGTCCCGGTAACATGTACTGGCGAAATAACTTAGGTGCGGACGCACTTTGAGGACGCCGGCCCAACTGTCGCGGTTCCTGCCATTTTGACACGGCCGTTTCGCAGTCGGATTCGACGCTGCCAGTTTGACAGGTAAGCTGCATCGTATGTCGGATAAGCAAACAGGGCGTTCCCCATCGGCTCGCGGCAGCAGGCTGTCACGCCCGGCGGGCGTGTCGTCGAGATCCTCGCGCGAGGGCGGGAGCGCGGGCGATGTGTCTGGGCAGGCCTCGCTCCGCGCGGCGCTCGACCGTATCGACCGCGAACTGGCTTCGTTGGTGGTGCAGCGGGCCGAGCTGGCCCGGCGCTATTGCGACCAGATCGCGCAGGGCTCAGATGTTGACTGGACAGCCTGCCGTGAGGCATTGCGGGTCCTCGAGGGCCACCCGGACGGCGAGAAAAGCCGTCCCGTCCTGGAACGCGTATTCCGTGAAATCGAGAGTGGCTGCCAGAATCTCGTGCGGCCCTTACGGGTCGTCTATCTCGGTCCCGATTACAGTTACAGCCATGTGGCTGGACTAGCGCGATTCGGCCGCAGTGCCGAGTACCTTCCCGTGGCCAATGTGGAGGCCGCCTTCCGCGAAGTCGCCGCACAGCGGACCGATGTGGCCGTCGTTCCACTCGAAAACTCCACCGACGGTCGGATTGTCGATTCACTCGGCATGTTCGTGCGAATACCTGTCCGCATCACGGCCGAGATTTCCTTGCGTGTGCACCATTGCCTGCTGGGATGTGGTGAGCGGGGCCACGTCGAACGGATCATCAGTAAGCCCCAGGCATTCTCGCAGTGCCGACAGTGGCTGAGCGACAACCTGCCGCATGCCACCTTGGTGGACGCTGCCAGCACGGCGGCTGCAGCTGCCCTCGCGGCGGGAGACCCCAGAGCGGCTGCCATTGCCAGCCGCCAGGCCGCCCGCGCCTACGGACTCGCGATCCTCGTCGAAAATATCGAAGACAACGATCAAAACGTGACCCGCTTCGCCGTGATTGGCGGCCAGCCCGGCGCGCGCACAGGCAACGACAAGACGGCGGTCCTGTTTCAGCTCCCCCATGCCCCCGGCGCTCTCGCCGACGCCATGACCATCTTCAAAAAGAATCGCCTGAACTTGACCTGGATCGAGTCCTTTCCGTTTCGCGGATCCAGTGCCAAACAAGAGTACCTTTTTTTTCTGGAGTTTGACGGACATCAGAGGGACCTGAAGGCCCGCCGCGCGGTGGCGGCCTTGGCTAAGCGGACCGATCGCCTCGATGTCCTGGGCTCCTATGCCAAGAGTGAACCGATGGACTAAGAGCTTATCCGCCAACTCGACTCGTACCCTCTCCCCCGACTTCGGGGGAGTGGGCAGGGTGAGGGGGGCCTTAGGTACTCGGATAGGCTCCAAGGAGCTCGATTTCTCCAGGACCACATCCCTCAACCCGTCCGGTCCCTCCCGAGACAACCAGCCCGACATCCCGTCACCTAGCAACTCGACTGCATGCCATGCGAAGAAAACTCATTGCCGGCAACTGGAAGATGAACCTTCACCGGGCAGAGGCCTCGGACCTGGCCCGCCACGTCGTACAGGCCACCACCGACCTTTCCGACGTCGACGTGCTGCTCTGCCCGCCCAGTGTCTACCTGCAGTGCGTGGGCGAGGTCCTTCTCGGTTCGAAAGTTCTGCTGGGGGGACAGAACGCCTATTTTGAATTGGCCGGAGCATTCACTGGGGAGGTGAGCCCTTCCATGCTCGTGGACTTGGGCTGCTCACACGTCATTCTCGGTCACAGCGAACGACGCTGGATCCTGGGTGAGACCAGTACGGATGTCAGCAAGAAGGCCCAGGCAGCACTCGCTAAGGACCTCGTTCCGATCATTTGCCTGGGAGAGTCCCTCGAACAACGAGAGGCGGGCCTGACCCTATCCATCATCGAACAGCAACTGCTCGAAAGCTGTGCCGGGCTGACCGATCCGCAGCTGAGGCGGTCCGTGATCGCCTATGAGCCCATTTGGGCCATCGGAACGGGCAAAGTGGCCACTCCGGAACAGGCCCAGGAGGCCCACGCTGCCCTTCGCAAAATCGTGCGAAATGTCTACAATCCGCAGGTTGCCGACGGCGTCCGCATCCTGTACGGTGGAAGCGTAAAGGCCAGCAACGCTCGGGACCTCTTGGATCGTCCCGACATCGACGGCGCCCTGGTAGGTGGGGCCTCGCTGGTGGCGGAGAGCTTCATCGCCATCGCGCTCGCGGCCACAAACAAGCCTTGACGCGAGGAGCGGTTCCGCCGAATGGCACGGCGTGGGCCCTATCGTCGATCGTGCCCGAGAGGAGAAACTACGAATGACGTCACCCGTCGTCTTCGCCGGTATCACGGAAGCCGTGTACGGCATCATCATGCTCTTGATCGCTGTCTTCTTGATCCTGCTGGTGCTCATCCAGCGCGGCCGGGGAGGCGGTCTCTCCGGTGCGTTTGGCGGGGCCGGGGGACAAAGCGCATTCGGAAGCAAGGCCGGAGATACCTTCACACGCATCACGATTGTCGCGGCGACCATCTGGTTCGCGCTCTGCCTGATCGGTGTGAAATTCGTCGGCATCACGGGGGCCAGCCCCTTTCAAGATGACGAAGCGGCCGCCGGCGAACTGCCTGCCGGCTCCACGGCAGAGAAAGCGCCCGGCGCCGAAGAAGGGGCGACCCCGAGCGCAAATCCACCGGCCGACACTACGCCACCTGCCAGTCCACCGACGGACAGTGCGGCACCTGCCAGTCCACCGGCGGACAGTGCGCCACCGAAGACCGAAGATGCCGCCAAACCGCCCACAGGGAACGCGGACCCATCGTAGTGCCGGTCGCGCCGAGTCCCCAGGTACAGCCCGTCAGGCCGTGAAGAGCGTATGGCACGGGCTTCCGGCCTGTGGTCTTGTTGGCCCCAGTCAGGAGTACAGACGTTGTTGGTCAGCATGACGGGGCATGGCGATGCGTCGGTTTCCGATGAGCATCTCTCGGTGCGGGTCGAACTCCGCAGCGTCAACAACCGCCACTTCAAGCTCGTGCTGCGCGGATGGGAAGATTCCTACGCCTGGGAACCGCGCATCGAGGCACTCCTTCACCAGTCCATTCAGCGAGGCTCGGTCAGCGTCAGCATCCGTCTCGACTGGACCTCCGTGGAGGATGCCTATCGTATCCGCGCCGACGTGATCGAGGCCTATCGCAGTCAGCTGCGAAAGGCCTTTGGCAGCACTGAAGAACATACCGTCCCCCTGGCGGAGCTGTTGGCTTTGCCCGGGGTGGTGTGCGAGCCCGTCGGTTCGCCGGTCATTTCCGAACGGGAGTGGCCCCTGGTGGCGCAGGCCCTCCAGCAGGCGCTGGAGCAACTCCAGCAGATGCGGCTGGCCGAAGGTCGGGCCATGGAACGGGACCTGCGCGCCAACGCCGAGGCCATCCGCCAGGAACTCGCTCAGATCGCCACTCGAGCCCAATCCGTCGGTGATAATTACCGAGGTCGACTCCTGGAACGCGTGGGACGATACCTCCAGGAATTGAACGTCACGCTGCAGCCGACAGACGTCATCCGGGAAGTGGCGCTGTTCGCCGAGCGCAGTGACATCTCCGAGGAATCAGTACGATTGGGAAGCCATGTCGACCAGTTTCTTGCCAGCCTTTCCGATCGGGACGTCGTCGGCCGAAAACTCGACTTCCTCACGCAGGAAATGTTTCGAGAGGCCAATACGATTGGCTCCAAGGCCAACGATGCCGAGATTGGTCATCGCGTCGTAGAGGTCAAGAACCGCATCGAAAAGATCCGCGAAATGGTCCAGAACATCGAATGAGCGAGGCCGACTCGGGAATCCTGATCATCGTTTCCGGCCCATCGGGCGTGGGGAAGAGCACGATCGTCCGCGAGCTGATGCGGCGATGTGACCTGCCGCTGGCCTTGAGCGTTTCCGCCACGACCAGGGCCCCCCGCGCAGGGGAGGTCGAGGGGGTCGACTACCACTTCCTTTCCCGCGACGAATTTGCCCGCCGCCGGCAGGAGGGCGCCTTTCTCGAATGCTGCGAGGTCTTCGGGACCGGCGACTGGTATGGTACACCGCGAAATGAGGTGGAAGGCCGGCTCGAAAATGGTAAAATGGTGATCCTCGAAATCGATGTCCAAGGGGCGCTTTACGTGATGCAACAGCGCCACGATGTCGTTTCCATCTTCATCCAGGCGGCGTCGCCTGAAATCTTGGCGGACCGACTGCGGGGTAGAGGAACGGAAAAGGACGAAGTCATCCAGCGGCGATTGGAACGGTCGCAAAGGGAGTTGGCGGCGGCACATCGGTACATGTACCGCGTCGTGAACGACGATGTCCACCGCGCTGTGCAAGAAATCTGTGACATCCTACGTACAGGGAGACAACCCCATCATGCTTGAAGAACTGAAAGAAGAAGAAATCGTGCAGAAAGTCGGGGGCCGGTTCAAGCTTTCCACGCTGGTCCAAAAGCGCATGGTTCAGCTGAACCAGGGGAGCCGGCCGCTTGTCGATGTCGATACCCAAGACAAAATGCAAATCGTGCTGCAGGAAATCCTGCAGGACAAGATCTTTCTCGACACGTCCAACGAAGTCAAAATCAATCTGGAAGCCACGGGCCTGGAGGGCATGTTCGAATACGGCGACTTCGACGGCGGTGATCTATGAGCGACCGCGAGGTGCTGATCGGGGTCTCCGGCGGCATCGCGGCCTACAAGACGGCGGCTCTGATCAGTCACCTGGTACAGCGGTCCCTGGGCGTCTCGGTGATCTGCACCGAGGCCGCCCGCAGTTTCGTGGGCGACGCCACGTTTGCCGCACTCACGGGCCGGCCCGTCGCCACGGCGGTCATCGATTCCTCTCCCTTTCCTCTCGGCGCGCACATCGAACTGGCCCGACGGGCACACCTCTTCTGTATCGCACCTGCCACCGCCAATGTCCTGGCGCAGCTGGCGTCGGGTTCGGCAGATGACCTGCTCTCCACCACGTACCTTTGCTTTCGCGGGCCGGTGCTGGTGGCCCCGGCCATGAACTGCGAAATGTGGGGAAAGCCCGCCGTGCAGCGGAACATCCAGCAGTTGAAGCAGGATGGAGTGATCGTGATCGAGCCGGAAGCCGGCTGGCTCAGTTGCCGTGACCAGGGACCCGGCCGCATGGCGGAACCCGAAACGATCCTGGCCGCCATTGAGAAATCGTTGCCTGACTCGGGCAACCGGTGAGGTCCTACCGGGAACCCCCCTTCGACTCCCGATAGAGGGGTGAATAGATCGGCAGGTGGCGGTAGTAGACCTCCAACATGTAGGTGCTCAGGCACGTCACGAACAACCGACCTCCGTATGCGCCCCAGCGGTCACCCACACGCGACCAGCTGCCCCGTTCGTCTCCCTTCTGCTCCTGATTCTTGGGCAGCAACTCTTTCATCACGCGGTTCCATTCCTCCCATTCGTATCCCTCCATGTTATGCAGCAGCTGCGTGGCATAGTACCAGTAGTAGGTGTTCCGATCGGACCAGTCCATGGGGTTTTCCATGATGTAGGCGACGCCCAGTCGCATCCGTTCGTCTTCGCGGCGCCATCCCAGGTATTGTCGACAGAGCAGACCCTCGGCCGTCATGGAGGGCGTTTCGTAGTTACCGGGCAAGTAGCTGTAGCGTGCCCCTTCTTCGGTGGCGGCCAGGTCGAGGTACCGGCTCACGTTGTCAAATACCGAGCTGGGGACTTCGAGCCCCCCCATGCGGGCACTTTGCAGCGCCATCAGATACCAGCCCGTCACCGAAGTGTCGGACTCGCGTTTGGGCTCATACCGCCAGCCACCTTCCGCGTCCTGGATCTTGACCGCGTAGTCCACGGCGCGTTGTGCCGGTTCCCGGAGTTCCTCATCCCGAGTCATGGCGTACAGCTCGCAGACCGCAATCGTGGCCATGGCCTGGGTGTAGGGTCGATGATGGCTGTCCCCACTGCGGAAAAAGCTTCCGGCTCGGTTCTGCTGCTTGAGCAGAAACGCCATTCCATTGGCCACGACCTTCTGATACTTGCCCCGCTGATGCGTGTGTCCGTCCCCTTGAAAAGCCAGTAGGGCCATGGCCGTGGCTGCGGGGAGGTTCTCCATATTGGCGCCGTCGGCGTACGGGCCCGTGAGGCTCCAACTGCCGTTCCGCCTCTGGTTCCGCTTGAGCCATTCCAGTGCGAGCTTGACCGCCTCGATCGTCCGGGCATTTCCCCCATACGACTTCAACAGGACTTGCTTGTACCCCTCTTCTCTCCCCTGCAGCGCCAGCCCAATCGTGGGTGCTTCCATATCACCCGTCAGCAGGCCGCGATCAAGCGTAACCGGCAAGTCGGGTGGTGCCGCCAGGGGATCCTCCACTGGGATCGATTCATCAGGAACAAAGACCGGCTCCTTCGCGTCAACGGTTTCTTCCAGCGTGGACAATTCCAGCAGATCGTTGTCCAGTTGATCCCCCTCGCGGTCGGCAAAGACGGCGTCAAACTGGGTATCCTTGCGAAGAGGGCTTTGATAGACGAGGAGTCCAGCAGTGACCAACAGCGCGAGGTGAATCACCAGGCTTCCGAGCCACGGCGGCACGGCCCGGAGCACGCGTTCTTCCTCATCGAGCACCTGATCCTCGCCGGTCCCGGTGGCATCACCTGGCTCGGAAACAGCGATCTGGACCGTCGAGATTTCCACCGGAGGCAGCAGAGGTCCGCTGGCGTCGAACGCGTCCATGCCGGCGGAGCTGGGTGACTCGCCTGTCACTGGCGTTTCCGAACTGGACCTGATCAGGAACGATGGAGAGACGACCTCAGGGGCTGCCGGCCGTGGGGGGATGCCCGGACCTGCAGCAAGAGCCGGCTTATTCTGGACGGGTCCCCGGTCGGACGGGTATTTCGGACTTGGGTCGAGCAATCTGAAGCGACCTGGGGGACGTGGATCGGGCGATCATCGCTACTTACTGTAAGTGTAAGGTCACCGGGCGAAAATACGCCACCGAGCCCTGTAATTCAGGCCGATTCGGCGGTAGGGAAGCTGCCGATTGTGACCATCGTAGGCTTCCTACTCCCGGGCGTCGACCGTGCGATCCGCGAGCCACGACCTTCGCCTGCGCTTCAGGCCCGTGCTGGATAACGCAACTTTTGAGCGTGCGTATCAGGCACGAGTTTGCTAATGCAACTTCAAAAAGCCCGTATGGGGCGATTCCCCGTGACAAGTGGAATGGAGTCTGGCCCAATTCAAGCCCGGGTCAAAGAGTCGATTTCGATGTTCTCAAGACCCGTTTCGAAAACCGCATCGGCATGCCATCGGATTCTGGCGGCGTACGGAGACACTTGTATTTTCCTGCGGTTTCTTGAGAACGGGTTTCCAGGCTGTCAGTGGCCGATGGTGAGTTGACATCCTGCCCTGATTCCTGAGACTGGAAGTTACATTCATGACGCGGGGTGGAACAGTCTGGTAGCTCGCGAGGCTCATAACCTCGAGGTCACAGGTTCGAATCCTGTCCCTGCCATTCAAAAAGCACGGCAATCGCCGGGCTTATCTCATTCTCAGGGGATTCAAGCATCCCCCTTAGCATTCCTCTTTTGCGCCGAGCCCGGACCCCTCCGAGTCGTCGGGTCGCGGCAACGGGCGCAAGTCAATCCGTCAATCTGCGTGATTGTGCTAGTACCGCAAACGGTAATTCGTGTGCCATGAGAGGGTGGGCGGGCAACCCCTTCGCCGGGGACGGCGAAGCGATATCGGTCTGTCAGCCAAAAAAGAGATATGGCTCCGCCGTCCTCGGCGGAGTGGAGTTTGGCATGACGCGACTTTTCCTGGTGCATAGGAATTACCGTTTGCGGTACTAGCGCGCGGAGCCCGAACCTGCCTCAGGCCAATTGGACCTCGACAGGAATCGTTGTGCCCTCGGATTGTTGCTTGCCCGTGAGAAAACTCAATCGCTCAAAGCCGATCACCCGGCCGCGTTTGACTTTGACGAGCACGATATCGTCATCCGTTTCTTCACATGTGTGCTCCTTCTCGGGGTCGTCAAACCAGACGCTCAGCATGTTTCCGGCTCGATCGTCGTAGACCCTTAACCGGTCCATAGTTCAGTTCCTTGCTTGATGTTCGTGGTGAAATACGCGGTGACCATAAGTCGCTCGTCGCCGTCACTTGGCGTCACAAATACTCACAAATGGCGTCGACCCGCCCTTCGATAGTACCTGTGGACCTCGGGCGCGTTCATGTTTTGACGCACGAGGTCGAGGGATGACAAACACGGTCGGATCGCGTCCTCGTGACCCGCCATCGCCGGGAGCTTATACCGGATGATCTCGTGCCACCGATCTCAGGTCAACACAACACGGTACTCCAACGGTGTCGTGACGGACATCAGCGCCCGCTTGCGAGCCTTTTGGTCCGCTTTCCCCAAGGCAACAGATTTCGGGTCCGGCTTATGATACCGATTTGGATCGAGACGGCCGGCGCGGTACGTCGTAGGTCGTTGGAACGACGACTCATTCCCGCCATTGCGGCAATACAGTCCCAACCTGCGTCGATGTCTCTACCGGAGCATGTTATGGTCCGTCGCTGCGCGCTCAGAACACGCCCTCATGAGCGCGCCGAACGGAGCCATTGCACCATGCCAGTCGTGCAACTTAGGGAGTGGTGTGTTCGCCTCCGGCACACGATCGGCAACGGCGGTGAGTTCCACCAAGGATGGCCGCTCCGACCAACAAGACCGACAGAGTGGAGGGCTCTGGAACGCTGCCGCCGCCTCGCGTCTTCAGCAACAGCCGCTGAATCCCGCTACCCTGTGGAAACTGGCCTCCGCTGGAACTGAAAAGACGCTCGTTCGGGTGCGTGAGACTCATCAGCCTCCCCCCGATGGAAAAGAAACCGCCCGCATTGGCCTCGATGTCCCGAAATGCCTGCGTGTTCAGCGAAATCCTGAGCAAGCTGTTAATACTACCATTGGAGACTCCGAACGTGCCGTAGCTGAGCCCTGAGCCGAGGTCATTAAAAATATCGAGGTTAACGCTGCTGTTGTTATTCAGCTCAGCGGCCGGTGTGGAAACATCAAAGAGCTTCCATGTTTCCGAAATCAAATCTCCGAAGTAATATCGCCGCTGTATTTCGAGGGTTGCGGACGTCACCTGGTGGTTTGCCGGCAGGGCGGAGAGGTCAAAGGTAAAGAAGTTACGCAGATCGACTCCCAGGTATGCTCCCACGGCATAACTGTCATTCGCATCGGAAATCAGATGTGGCTCATCGGGAAAGTCGCCATTGGACCGCCAACCCTGGTTGTTCGAATTGGGCGTAAACTGGTTGTCCGAAGTATTGAACGTGAATTTTGCGGCGTGAGCGGTTGCGACGCTTAGCGACACGATGGCAACCATGATTAATACCGGCCATTTCTTGCTCAGAATAGTCATGCAAACTCTCCCCATGTGTGAGAAAGGTGAAACCGTTCCGTCCCTGCGAAGTGGTACTGGCAGTAACAGGGCCAGAAAAAGGCCCACAACGATTGCGATCAGTTCATTCATGGACCTGTAATGAAGTCCAGGTCGTTTGCAAACTCTGCCGCATGAAGGTCCGTGATCTTGTCCTTGTGATTCGGATTGTCTCCGTTATCAAGGAATTGGTTGGCAAAGAACCAATCCTGCCCTGCTGAGCCTGTCAACGCCGAGAATGCCGCCGAGTGTCTAACCGGCAGACCCCGAGTTTGAGGTGGCTCCTCGAGTATGGTGACTGGGATCTCCTCTGACTGGGATTTGCCGCCAGAGTCTGGATGTCTGGGATCCAGTTCCTTTGCGCGCGCCCTAAGTTGAACTAACCACTCGGTTGAAGGACTATTGGTCAAGCCCGTCAATCAGCACAAGGTCTGTTGCAACTTCTCTCCAGTTAAGGTCGGCGATGCAGTCTTGGACGCCGCCTCCACTTAAATTGGCAAAGAACCAATCGGTGCCCAATCCGCCAACGAGCACGTCCCGATCGTCGTCGTCGAACACGGTGACCGACTGGCTGCTGGGGTGGCTGATCAGAAACACTTGGCCGTTGGCGCGGTTAGACCAGTTTTGGCCCGTGTCCGTTCCCTGCAAGTTGGCGACACGGTTTGCGAAGCTGCGATTGGATTTCCACTCCGCCATGATCATCTCTAGCGCTGTTTCGTCCCCATCGTGAGCCGTCGACCCGGCAATGATGATGTCCTCATCGAAGTTGCCGAACAGGCTATCGGAACCATCACCACCGATTATCACATCGCGGCCGAATCCGCCAAATGCCAGGTCATTGCCGGCATCCCCTTCAAGCATATCGTCGCCGGTCCCGCCGTTGAGCAAATCATTTCCGTCACCTCCAAAAAGCCAGCCATCGCGATTGACCAGCGCTCCCACAGAGAGCAGGTCGTTGCCAGGTCCGCCGTAGGCCATCATCCGGCCTTGAGCGACAAATGGCCCGAACCAATCGCCGTTAACAAAGACCTTTACGCTGCCATTCACTTTAGCGAAGTGGATAATGTCATCACCATCGGTTCCTCCTACCACAAAGTCGCTGCCGATCACCGCGGCAACGTCCACTGCGATAAGGGCCGTCGCTGACATGCTGACCTCTCCGCCTAGATCCGTGGCGACGACGCTGACGGTAAATGGCCCGGGCTGGGTGAATGCGTGGTCGACGCTGATCCCTGAGCCGTTGCCGGAGGTGGCAGGAACAACCTGAACGGGCGAGCCGTCTCCCCAGTCGATCGAGTACTCGAATCCGAAGGCATTATCCCCGGGAGCAAGATCGCTGGCCTGGAACAGAAACGTGCAAGTGCGACCGCGTACGCCCGTTGATGGGCCGGCTACGGTGACGGTGGGGGCGATGTTCTCCACCTCGGTGTCGGAGGGTAAGCCGCCCTGTACGGTGACCTGATCATTGTCACCGCCGCCATCGATTTCGAGCGATCCTACAGAACTCCCTACGTTGTCGAGCGCGAATGTATCGGTTCCGGTTCCTCCGACCAATTCAAGGTTCCCCGTATTACCTGCCAGTTCAGTCACCCCGACCGAATCATTGCCAGCGCCCGCGTCGACGATCAGCGTGCCGACCGGACCCGTAAGGTTGACGGCCTGGCCACTGCTGGAAACTCCCGCTGTGGAAACGCCGATCGTATCATTTCCGTCGGTTCCCAATACCGTCACCGTGCCCGCCTCGCCGACGCCTGTGTCGTCCAATGTGATCGGAGCCGCCAGGTTCCCTAGCTGAACAGAGACATTATCGACACCGTCTTGACCATCGACCGTAACGGTACTGGTACCACTGGAGGAGACACTTAGTTCGTCATCGCCCTCACCACCGTTTACGGTGAGACTTTCAATCGACGTGGAGTAAATTACATTCTCGGCCGCGGCCGTTACGGACGTAGCCGCCACGTCGATGTGGTCAGCAGAGGTGGTTCCCTCGACGATCAGCGCGTCGTTGCCAGTGTTCCCCGAATCGAGCACGGTGACTGGACCAGCAAGACTGCCGAGTACCGCGACAATCGTGTCGGAATCCTCCCCGCCGTCGGCGGTCACGCCCGTCCCCGTCGTGGCGTCGATAACAATGGTGTCGTTGCCGCGTCCGCCCAGGATCACTGTATCCTCGCCGGGGTCCTGAATGTAGTCATCCCCGTCTTTTCCATCGATCGTGACCGATTCGGGAGGGCCATCAACAAAACTGTATGTCTTGGCGATACAAGGTGCTCCGTCGCTCCAGACCTGAATTTGGCCCCCGTCCTTCCGGATCCGATCCTTCGCTGGCGAACCGTTGACAAGCAATGAGTCGACCCCCAGAGGGTCGTACATCCATCGAATTCCCCAGTCATCTTCGCTCCCCCCAGGGCCAGGACACAGGATCGGCACAGGGGTGGACAGGTTCAGCGTGTACTCATCATTGCCGCGCAGATCGACGTGGTGGCTATATTGGAATGCCATTTCATGCGGCGAACCGAAGAGGATCACTTGATCGTGTCCAAACGTTTCAATGACGTCGATGTTCTTGTCATGAGTCAATGAAATCGAGTCATTCCCCGCCCCGGGCTGGACTTGAATTCTGCCCGCCCCATTTCCCACAACCGTGATGTCGTCGGGGCCGTCACTGCCAAGTACCAAGATGGACCCATCGTGTGTTCCCAAACGAGTCAGTGTGTCACTTCCTCCTCGGCCCAAAAGAAACGCGACTTGGCTCGTGGGGAACCACCCATAATCGACGCCGTTCACCGAAACCCGCGTTTCAGTGTAGTTTTGAATTTCTACTTCAACCGTATCGTTACCGCTGGAATCGGCGACAACAACCCGCTCGTTGAACGGGCCAGGCATGACAACCACTGATTCCACGCTGACGTGAAAGACGCTGGTCGTGCTGGACGCCGCGGAATTAGTCGCGGTGATCGTGATTGCAACCATGTCGCCGATGTCGAGGCTGTTGCCATCGAAAACGTGGGATAGGGTGACTCCACTGCCGTTGCCCGGAGTTCGTGCGACCTCAGTCATGTTTGGTGCGTGAAAGCCGACATTCCGAGCACCGCCGTTCCCGTACGTTTGATCCCGAATCCCCGATGCGTCAAAGGCAGTAATGCTGACGTCATGGCCTGGTCTGGCTCCTTCCTCTCCAACCACTCGAAGGTTGTACTGATCGTCCACGATGAGCTTAGCCCAACCGCCATTGGCGTCGTTCCAAATCGACCCACGCGTTGACTCGACTGCCACCGCCATTCCTTGATCCCCGAAGGTCGCGTCACGACTTCCATCCGACAGCAGGCGAACCGCCATCAGGGGATTTCGGCTGGCGAACTCGAGTGGGTAATTGAATCCTTCAAACCAAAATGGGCTAAAGTGACCGTTCAGGATCACGGTGTCCTCGCCAAACATCAGCACTCCGACGGCGCCGTTCGACAATTCGACGATATCCTGAACCGCGCGAATCTCAACCGAAGCCCCATCCAATACCTCAGCGGATATTTCGACTGTACCGTTATCCCCAAACGTTGCGTCGGGAGTCCCGTCCGAGTGGAAGCGTTGCAGGGTGACCGGTTCCGTATTCTTTGCGACAAGAACCATGCCGCCAACGTAGGCGACTGCGCTGATGTTATTGCCCATATTCAATGCGCCATCGTTGTCGCCAAACGACGCGTCGCGGCCCGCGATGTTGAATCGACTTATAAGGCCCGAGCGCAAAGTCACCAGAAACTCCGCTCCGTCCATGTCCAATTCCAGAGGCTGGTCGTTGTTAGCGAAGTCCAGCACTTCCTTTCCATCCGTCCCAAAGTCGGAGTCGACGGAGCCGTCATCCAGATAACGGGCGACGACGATGTCCGAGCTCGTAGGATTCCCAGACTCTGGAACGGCTGCAGTGACCACGAACCCATCGGCATGAATACCCACCTTCGGGCTACTGCCGACAATGTCAGTCGTAAGGACCCCTTGGATTCCGAAGCTCCAATCCGGTATGCCCGCATTCGTCAAGCGCACTAGTGTGACCAAGCCGCTGCCATCCGCGCCAGCGATGAGTACCATATTCCCCTGCGCCACCAGTGTGCTTGGAGCGGTCGCAAACCATGCGCTTACATCGATTCCGTCTGCCCCGCCAAAGGCAGGGTCTGGGTCTCCCTCCTGGTCGACTCGGATAAGGCGACTGGTTTCGCCGATACTACCTTGAGAGCGCACCAAGGCAACGACGCCTTGATCACTACCAGTATCGTGGGACGCTGCATCGATGACAAACTCGTCGGTGGGGCTGTCGTGCCCCCAATGAACCGTGTAGGAAAACCCATCCGCTTCTAACGACGGACTTGGGTCCGAAGCCGTCAGGGTGTACTCGAAACCAATGGTGTCCCTCACCGTAGCTTGATCCGGTCCATCGGCTACGCCTGAACCTCCTCCTATTACAGCAAAGTCGTACAATGGACCTGGTATGACACTACCTGGCCCAATGAGATCGGCAAATGGCCCAGTGATCGCCGGGCAATTCGACCCAGGCGCGTTCAGATCGCCACCGAATTTGGCAAACGCGACGTCGTGACGGGCACCGATCGGCACATCCGCAATAGCGACGAGGTTGCCCTGCGGATCCGTGACCAGTTCTGCCCATCCATCGCTATCCCCGGTCCAGTACGAACCGCGCGTCATTGGGTGGGCAAGCACTGCACCGTTGACGCCAAAATCGCAATCGGTGCTTCCATCGGCATGCAAACGGACGATGGTTGTGGGCCGGTGCGTCAAACTGCGGCCAAAGGCCAGGACCGCGATCTTCCCGTCTGGTAGGACCGTAATCTCGTGAGCCACCTCGATGGCACCAGTTTGCACCCCTATAGCTTCCTGAGAGAGTACAACTTCGCCATTTGCACCGAAAGTGGCATCCAACGTGCCATCGTCGTTGATCCGTTGCAACGTCACAGGACCAGGGAAGTCGACATTCTTGGCGACGACCAACTGTTGATTCGCGTAGTCAACGGATGTGATCAAGTCGACTGGACCAAGGGAAATCACCCCATTGTCGCCAAAAGTCATGTCCCTTCCTTCGGGCCCGAATCGGTAGGCGTAGCCGTCGCTCGAGGTTACGACCAGTTCGTCCCCGTCGGTCACCGTGTCGTGGACGAAGACACCGTCTTCGAATTCAACTATTTCACGGCCGGCAGTACCGAAGTCGTCATCCGGAGTGCCATCTTCATTGAATCGCGCCACGAGAACGTCGAACATCGGGTTTCCACTGTCCCATAAGGCATCCGAGACAACAAAGCCGTTGTCCACCACATCGATCATTGGCCACTCGCCAGTGATGTCCGTGGCCAAGATACCATTTGCTGCAAAGGTCTCGTCCAATGCGCCGTCGGTGTCCAGGCGGATGACGGTCACGTTGCCGGCGCCATCGAGGCCGGCGATCAGGAGTCTTTCCCCCTGAGCGACGACGGAACTCGTATATGATGACAGCCATTCACTGGGATCGAACCCGTTCAAGCCGCCGAAGGCCTGATCGGGATTACCATGCTGATCGAGTCGGACAATACGATCCACGCCAACGGCGTTGCCACCGCCGTGAATAAGGGCCACGACCCCTGGGTCGTTTCCCTTGTCGTGAAACGCAGCTTCTATCGTCCAATCATCCGCTGCACCCGGGCCATCCGGCGATGGGAAGCCGATCTGTGCAACACCGCCGACGGCAAACGAGAGGTCGCGATCGCCAGCAGTCAGCAGCCGACGATCCTCAAGTCTTTCGAAGTTGAGCCATCGGCCAAAGGATCCCCGAGAATCGCCGCTTGTTCTGATAGAGTGTTTTGTCCGACAGCTCGGCAATGTGATCATCGTGTCGTCCCCCTGATTCCTGTCGTGTGAAGCTCGATGCATGCCCAATCCCACCCATACCGCTGCACGATCCAGATGAGATGCATCGGGCATGCCTTGTCCGACGTCTCTATAGACTAAGGGTGCAATGTCGCGGCAAAGGGAGCGCGGAAACTACTAGGATCTCTGAAGATTCTGCAGTAAGATGTGGGTTCCCTTGGGCTCTTCCGAGCTAATAGTCAGCGGGCGCCCAAAGTGCACCAGGAGGGGGCGCTTGAAAATGCCCCCGCGAACTTCTCGATTAACACCTGCTCGTTCGCGGTCGAATAGTAATTTACCCAGGTCTGAATGGTGGTCCGAACTGCCGAACTCGTATACCTCGTCGTCAATCGGCCGCTGCGCGTAGGTAAACTGGCTGTTCTGCATGCTCAACGATTGCCCGAAGTGCCCAGTCGTAAACCCCACACCACCCTGAAGCGTCAGGTTGCGCGCGAACGAGCTGGAGTCGGTCCCATCTCCATCCAATTGCCAGTAGCTGATGAGTCCGTCACGAAGTCCCGCATAGCTCTGCGTCGGTGCCAAGGCAATCGTCAGAACGGTGACAAGTAACTTGCCATTCAAGAAAGCAACCGTTCCATCAGCGATGGAGTGTTCGCGCATGTAGGTAAACGACACGTAGGCCGCACCCACCATGGTGATTGCCATGGGTTCCGGCACGGCGGAGACGCATTAGAGTGTGACAGCGCCAATGACGCTCAAGCGGTCATAGCTACCGCGTCATTCATTTCTGGTCTACATCCGCAGGATCCAAGTCACTCAATCTGGTCTTGATTCCGGCCAGGATTTCATCGAGTGACAGCTCTACGTCCTCCTGCCTCTTACGCTGCGAAATGAGCGGGCCGTGCTTTGGTGGAAGGGCCGTCCCCCGCAGACCCTCGAAAATGGCCAACGCTGACTTCCAGGCCTGACGCGCCTGCTGCGGTCGCTTGGCAGCCTTGAACTGGTCACCTGTCTCGAGGTACGCGTCGCCCACTTTTCGCTTGTGATCAGGACTCTCTACCCCTTGGCGACAAACCTCCAGAATTTCGAAAGCTCGCAATTCATATTCGTCTGCTTGCTCCTGCCGAAAGTCCCGGGCGAGTTGCGTGTTGGCAAGCACTAGCCGAACACACTCGGAATAAGAAACTGCCGCAGCACAGCATTCACCCGGCATGTCCGAGAACTCCGTTGCCAACTCCTCCGCCACTTTGGCCAGAGCCAAGGAATCACCCAACTTCGACAGGGCAGTTGCCAGATGCCTGAAGTGAATTCGAAGAAACTCTTTCGCCGGAGGATAGACTGGTGTCAGTTCGAGCGCCCGCTTTTGAGAGACGATAGCTTCTTCTGCCAAGCGCCTGCATTCTGAAAAGTCCTCGTCATCGCGTGCAAACACCGCGAGATTGCTGAGGACGGCTCCCATGCGACTGTGATACTCCGAATTCTCAGGACTGCCTGCGACAAGAGTTCGCCAATGTTCCAAAGATGACATGTAGTGTTCCGTCGCGCTGGCGTTATCGCCCCGAAGCATTCCGAGATTCCCGAGATTGTAGTGGCACATGGCGAGCGTCCTGACAGTGAACCGGTTACTTGGATCGCTGGCATGCGCCTGATTCAGGTACAATAGTGCATCCGTGGCAAGACGCTCACCTTCCGCAAGATTTCCCTGGATCGAAAGATAAGCGCTGCGCTGATAAAGATTTGTGCCCCGCAGCAGATCATTCGGCGAATAGTCGGGATGCTCGGACAAAAGGCGCTGAATAAGGCGCTCGGCCCTGTCAAAGCTGTCAAATGCGGCGCTATAATTGCCACATTGCGCGAGGTACGCCGCAAACTGATCATTTGCCAAAACCAATCGTGCCAGATACCTAGGATCCCCATCGCGCATCGCCACGAGCTGTTCTGTCTGATAAATGTAGTCCCGATGTGCGCGTTCCGTTGCTTCATTTGAGGCCGTGTTGCCTTCGATAAAGGGGGGCCTCTTCAAAGTCAGCAGGCGGTACGTCGGCCACGAATTCGGGTCAACGTCATTCCTTGCAGCAAGATCTTCATAGAATCGAATGCCTCGCCGCAGTAGTTCCTTTCCGGTTGGGGTGTTTGGTTCGCCAGCCAGTTCACCTCTTTGCTGGGCCATTAGCATCTCTTCCAGAGCCGACAACGCGAGCTGCAGGTTATCCTCCGCCCGCTTGGTGTTGCGTGTCACGAACACCGTGGCTATGGTTAAGCCGATTGCCGCCAACATGAGTGCCAAAAGCGCGCCAGCGACGGCTGTCAAGTGCTGTCGCGCCCACTTTTGTAAGTGATTCATGATGGTTGGTGGCCGGGCCGTTATCGTCCGGCCCTCGACGAGCGCTTTGAGGTCATCGGCCAAAGCGCCGGCTGTGGCATATCGGTCGGCCGGGTCCTTTTCCATGGCCTTGCCGACGATTGTTTCGAATTCCGTTGGTAATCGTCGTTCGAGCTTTCGCAGGGGAACGGGTGAGCCATGAATTACTTCCTGCAACAGCTGTTGGCGAGAATCGGCCGGATGGGCCGCCCGCAATGTCAGCAACTCGTACAACGTGGCGCCCAAGGAATAGATGTCGGAACGATGATCGACCGAACGACTCCCCGACGCCTGTTCCGGGCTCATGTAGCGCAAGGTCCCGATTACGTCACCACTCATCGTCATGCCCGCATCCTCGCCCAACCGTGCCAGGCCGAAATCGGCGACCCAAAGATGCTCGTCGCCCCCGAGTAAGAGATTGGCTGGCTTGACATCGCGGTGAACAACGCCGCAACGATGCGCGTGATCGAGCGCCTCGGCGGCTTGTTGTCCCAACCGAGCCATAGTCCGCCAGTATTGCTCTGGACGCGTAAGCCGCGCCGTAGAAAGGGCGGCGATCGGTTGGGTCTCGGCATCGGTATCCAGCGGAACATCGGGCCGGGAGGGCGATGCCCCAACATTCTCGTCGCGCTGCAGTTGGAAAATGACCTCGGCCAGGCTGTGCCCTTCGACCAGCTGCATCGCGTAATAGTGCACTCCGCGTTCACTTCCGACCGAATAAATTGCGACAATATTCGGGTGGGTCAATGAACCCGCCGCACGGACTTCATTGCGAAACCGCTCTAACTGCTGGCTTCGCAGCATTGCGGCGAAGGGGAGCACCTTCAGGGCCACCCGGCGGCCGACCGACAGTTGCTCGGCCTCGTACACGACGCCCATCCCGCCGCGGCCGATCTCGCGGATGATTCGGAAATCACCCAGAGACAAGGGACGCGTTTCCACGGAATCGACCCCATCAGAATCGATACCGGCCGCCGAGGCCAATTGCGGAGCGACGTTCTGGATGAAATCGACGTTCTCAATGCACTCGCCAAGCTCCTCCGCTACGTCGGTGTATTTCTCCAGCAGTTTCTGACGATCTGGCGATTGGCCAGCATCGATCAAGGTGTAAAATTCCTCGATGCCCTGGATGAGGCGATCTTGGCGAGGACTACGGGAATTACCGGCAACGCGTTGAATCACGGAATGGACGGCAGGGCCAGGGGTCATGGACGCTCCTTCAGCAGTTCGCGTAGCTTCACAATGGCCCTGGCTCGCAATCCCTTGACGGCAGAAATACTCCGGTCCATCCGTGCCGCCACTTCGGCAACCGGGCGGCCTTCTAGATGATGCAGGACCAAAACCTCGCGGTATTCATTCGGCAATTGTGCAAGGGCATTCGAGAGCTTCACGACTTCTTCTTTGCCAGATGCGATCCGACTGGGAGACATGTCACAAGCGGGCAGCAACCGACCCAATACCATCGAGGTATGATCGAGATCCCGTCGAAAGGACTCTTCGCGATGGATATCGCGACTCTGCGCTATTTTGAATCTGCGAATCATGGTCACTGCTGCATTCGCCAGGATCCGACGGAGCCACGCAAGAAACTCAGCCTCGGTCTCGCCGCGAAACCGGGGAAAACCTCTGGTCGCCTCGAGGAGCGTCTCCTGTACCACGTCAGACGGTTCGATTTTGGCCTGCAGTGTCTTGTCAACTTGAACGCGTGCCAGCAGTAGGAGGTAGTTGCGATACAGGCCGAGCAACTCCGTCGCGGCCTCTTGGTCGCCGGCGTGAGCTCGCGCAACCAGCTGGTCGCAATCGGAGGTAGGCTGATCGGGCATGGTTTTCAGTATCGCTCTACAAGTAATAAGGTGCACCGAAGGGGCAAAGGGAGCGCAAAAAACTGGCTAAATGAGACGAATACTATATCAATGGTCTGGCGGATGGCTACATTCCCCATCCGCGACAAGTGCTGGCGTTTTGGTCGATGTGGCAGCTGTCCCAGCCACCACCTCGGTCGGCCGGCCGGAAGTGACGTGTGGAGACTTGATCGCCATGGCTTGACGGGATGGTAACCGTTCACGCCCCGGGGAGCAGTGATGGGCAGGATTGGTGTGAGAGCTGCGATTGAACAGCAGCCGTGACGAAGGCGAACGTGTTCCGTTTTTGTTGGCGACACGTTTCTATGACGCGGAGCATGGTTTCCACGAATCGGCTGCCATTGGGGCTTTGGGTCCCGAACGATAGTTTCCGCCAGATTACCGCGTGCCGCAAGGCACGCTCACTGGCGTTATTGGTGGGTTCGACACCCGGCACACGAACGAAGGTCCAGAGCCAGTCACGATGCTCATGAAGCTCGCGACACATGCCCACGGTCGACCGACTGCCGCTGGCGATGCCGCGCAGCAGCAAGCGTTTCACTTCGCGGCGGATCGGGGCCATGCGACGAATGAAGGCCGCGCGCGTGATGGTTCCGTCGCGATGATTACCCCAGTGCTCAAAAAGCTTGCAGGTGTTCCGTCGCAGGGCATACCCGAGTCGTTTGGCTTGACCATCGCCATGATCAATCAGCTCTTGAAAATCACGTGTTAGATGTGCCCAGCACCACTGCAAACGCTCGACACGCCAATACATTTTCGCTCGATCACACGTCACGATGCCGCCGAACGTTTCCACCAGCAGATCGGCGAGCGCCGTTGCCTCGCGCGTCGCACGCACCGCGAACACCGTGAAGGTTCGAGCCACGAAGGTCCACAGCCAAGCCTTCCCATTGTGTTCCTTGGTGGCGGTCTCATCGATATTCAACTGTTCTTGGCTCGCCAGTTCCCCTGCCAACTCACCGTAGACCGGACGCAAGGCTTCGGTCACGACGGTTTGGATCTTGACCGTCAGCGCCGGACAGCAGGGTTGTCCC
>WPCK01080001.1_pt1 | contig 25714 bp, 22 predicted proteins | sample 5399851 | NCBI WGS metagenome assembly WPCK01 (sample SAMN12869471, study PRJNA574797) | sludge metagenome | isolation source: wastewater treatment of pH11 | place: China:Beijing | collected 2019-05-20 | reverse complement strand
ATTTTCACGTCTGGGGGAACCCAGTTAAGCCTGTCCTTCTGGTCCTTCATGTAAGGGTTATGGTACTGCCCGATAAGTTTCGGGAACATGTTCTGCTTCCCAAAAGGACCTATCCCTTTCTTTACAAGGTTTGTCCTGAGGGCTTCCCAGAGTTCAACAGTGTTAATGCCTGATTCACATACGGTTGCACAGATACCACAGGTGGTACAGCCGTGCACGTCATCTTTAAATTCTTCAAGTTCAGACTGGGGGATTTCAGTAGGACCGAAGAGTTTTGCTTTAATCCCGTAGGATTTGTTCATGAACTGCCTCCAGCGCAGGATCTTATCCCTGGGTGCTAACCCGGGCTTCTGGCCGGAAGCTGCATAAGTTGGACACCATTTTACACATTCACCACAGCGGGTGCAGGAGTCGAGCTCCATGAGCTGGACTGCTGTAAGGTTTTTGGTGTCTATTGATGGAGTTTTTTTTGCCATTTTATTCTCCTCCCTTATTTGCAAGGATTGCAAGCGGGGTGGCGATTACATGTATATACTTGCTGTATGGGATATATGCGATACAGAAGAGCAGGGAGATCACAGAGTGGAAGAGAGCTGCCGGAGGTGCTGTTACGGGATCGAGTCCGAAGCCCCAGATGATTCCGGTTCTGATACCGTCGGCGATAAAGCCGGAGATGGTGACTATGAAAACTCCTCCAAGCAGAACCCAGTCATACATAATGGAAGCTTCCCTGACTTCAGAAACAAAGAGCCTTCTTACTACTGCAATCATGACTCCTATAAGCAGAATATAGCCGAATATGTAGTTCGGAAGAGATAGCATCTCTCTAAATTCGGCAGGAGTAAACGGAAGTTCAATTCCGATCTTTTCGGTCATTTCGACTGCAAACATCAGTCCTGACAGAGCGAAAAGGGACATCCAGCCTGCAAAGATAGTAAAGTGCATGAACCAGCGAATAGGGCTTCTTTTAAGGATTCTTCTCTGGAAAAAGATGTCAAGGATGAGAACCTCTAAAATGGGCTTTCCATGGTGATGAGATTCTGCTCTGACCTGTGCCCACCAGGTTTTTAAGAACCTGATCGCGCTTCCTTTCTTTCCTGTTGGAGGTTCGAGAGCGTAACCTGTCACTCCTGCCCCCCATTTCTGGAAATTACCGATCATACCGTATAAAAAAATTACAACAGCTATAGCGCTGAGTATCATTATCTGGACAAACGTAAGACGAAGTGCGTCCGAGAGTCCAGAGAAGTATGCCATCTCACTGCTAATAGTTTATTCCTCCTATATATGGGTAAAAACTGAGAACTGATACTGCTTTAGAATTATTATTGATTACAGAATATCAACAATAGCAAAGACATGTCGAGAACCGTAGCGACTGTCTGTATAAGGTTTGAATAGTCTGTTAGTCTTTGTATCTATTATATTTAAACGTTATCTTTATAACACAATACATCGAAAAGCTCGCAAGAGCCACGAAAACAGGGTAGCATTAAAGCCATTTGAAAGGAAAATAAAAAGAAAACTGGAAAAATAATGATAAAATTATAATACAAGAATTATAAATCTATTTATTGAAACTCTTCCTGACGAAAAATAGAAAAAATCAGCATTAGAAAGCTCAGAGAATTCAGAAAAAAAGAAGGTGCATTAAGAAATTTGAATAACAGAGTGAAAAAAAGCTGGAGAAAAAGAATTCAGATAAAACTTTCGTATGCCGCTTGAGAACAGAGTTCTTTTCTAAAATAGAACTACCCCAGCTTTTGTACGCAACTACCCAGCTTTCACCATAACTATCCAGCTTTCATTTAAAATTACTTGCTAGATAGGACTGATTAGAACAGCTATTTGAGATCGACTCATATGAACCGATTTGACCACTGTCCAGTAATATATAGGGCTGTTATATAGGGCTGTTTACAGCCCTACTCCTTCTTTGAATTTCTCAATTCCTATTTCATCTATCATTGCGCCAATCCGTTTAGATTTTCCATATCCTTTATAGAAGTTGATTATCCTGTCGACAAGATCAAGAACTTCTTCTTCGGAAAGATCTTTTGCCACAACTTCTCCGAGTCTCGGGCGTGGACCTGCATTTCCTCCTACGCTTACATTAAAACCCTTTGCAGTACCCACAATTCCTACGTCTTTTATGATCGTTTCGGAACAGGAATTTTGACATCCTGAAACACCCATCTTGAATTTGGAAGGAAGCTGCATACCATGGTACTTTTCATCAAGTTTCAAACCAAGCCCGACAGAGTCCTGTTTTCCCCTCTTGCAAAAGGTAGTTCCGGGACAAATCTTGACGCTCCTGACGCAGAGCCCGATAGCTGCACCGGGTTTCATGCCGAGTTCACCCCAGGCTGAATCCAGGTCTTCTTCCTTAAGTCCAACAACTGCAATCCTCTGTGCTGAAGTAACTTTGAGAGCTGCAGCCCCATATTTCTCTGCAATGTCTGCCAGCTTTCTCAGGGTTTCGGGATAAACGATCCCTCCGGGAATGTGCGGAGCAATAGCATAAGTTTCCCCATCTCTCTGTAAAATTGCAGCCTTCTCAGGAAGGTCCCCCTTAACATATTCTTTTGTCATGCTTTTACACTCTCCATGTTAATAGTTCAAGTTTGTTTAAGGATCTAATTATCGGCTAGCCTGAGCCCTATATCCGGACATCGGAGCAAAAACTGAGTTGATGAACAGGCTGAGTTCCCGAACAAACTTTAACCCGCGAATAAACGGATATGGAAACCTGTTTTAGCCCCAGGAAATTAGACCCCTTACATAACCGAAGAACCTCGATAATCCGGCACCCTTCCGGATTAGAGGAATAAAACTTCTGGACCCATAAAGAGGACACCAGATCAGAGAAATATATGCTCAAAACAATATAAATTGTTCTCTTTCTTAACTTAATACAATTTTTACGGCGTAACAGTTTAAAATCTGCCCAGGATTGAGCATCAATAGGGACAGTAAGTTTGATTCTGTGATCTCTGCATATCAGTCCCTTCAGTAATTGCGCAGGTTTCGACTTGATCAGCATAATTCAGATTCGCCCATCTGTGCACCGGCATCCATCCACAAACCCGCAAGTACACGATTTCGCGCATATTTGTGGGGCTTAAAGCTTCAATGATCAAGTCATCCCTGTAAAATGTGATCTCTCCGGCGCTACGCAGGACGTGGATGTCTACCTGTTTTCTCACTCGCTCAGCAAATCCTAATTTTTGCCCAATGTATATTCTCGCATGAATTTGGCTCTATCCTGAGTTATATAAATACCATCTGACTATCTTAATCGATTGCCATCATAGAATTATGATCTGGCTGTCGTACCGAGTCCCGAATATAGACTTGAAAATGGGTTTCAACTTGCTGGCTTGATGATCTAGACAAATTGGGAGGATTTGACAGGACGGAGTGAGGACTGCTTGGATGAGCTGTGAAGAAGTTCGAGATTTCTGGCAGGTTATGGCAGACTAGCCCATTTTTCAGCCTGCCAGCTGGGAGCACAGCGAAAATATGTTTTTTCCGGTGGAAGTGTACCACGTCACTCGTTGCGACTGGTAGACTAAGTAATTATTGTTTAAACCCAAAAATCTTCGGATCCAATTTTAGGAGTTATTGGTTCGTCTGCATTATCTATTTCGCCTTCTAATGTATTGTTTGTGCTGTTAAAACCATAGGTTACTTTAATTTCAGTATTTAAACCTCCAGTGTTACCTTGCAATGTGTTATTTTGAGAATGATAAATTATAACTGAAAACGAATATCCACCTTTTACAATAATGTTATTAAGAACTTTATTATTATTTGAATTAATAAGACTGAGGCTGAAATAGTTATCCAGAATCGAGTTATTATTTAGCTCATTGTTAGAAGAATTAGTAAGGTTTATACCCTCCCAGTATTTTAATATAGTATTATTTATTAACCTGTTATTATTTGAATCTTCTAAACAAATTCCTCCTATTCCTCCTCCTCCATTATCTAATTTGGCAATTAGTCCAAAACAGGAGAAATTATTGTTACTTACTTGGTTATTAGTAGAATTGTTTAAATAAATTCCAAAAAAGTTGTCATTTATTTCATTATTATCTTGAGTATTTCTGTTTGAATTATTAATGTAAATGCCATACATATTATAACTTAATTTATTTCCAGTTATGTTACAACCAGACCCACTACAATAGATGCCAGATTTATTCTGTGATCCAGTTATATTAAAGCCACTAACCGTTACGTTGTTTGCAGTAATCTTAAATACATCTCTCTCTGGGTCTGCAGCCTGAATTATCGCGTTTTCATGCTTCCTTTCCTTCGAGATTATACTCAGAGGTTTATCGATAGCCAAATTTTCTTTATATAATCCCGAGTAAACAGTAACAGTACCACCGGAACAAACATTGTCTATTGCCTGTTGTATTGAATCTCCCGAATGTACATCAATATTTATCGAGCTATTGTTAATATTTTCAAAAGATTTTTGGGGATATATGCAATTACCATTTGTATTGAAAATATATAGCATTGAAGCAAAAAAAATTAACAATAAGACGAATGTTAGTTTTATATTGATTTTTTTAAGTGGCATAATTATCTCTTCTTTCAAAAATAAATGGGTGATTAAGGTCTCACCCATGTTGCTGTTGAACTGTTCCAATTTCCAAAAGTAATGTAATGTTCACTTGAATCCCATCCATCATGAAGGTAAGCATAAACAGTTGTACCCGAGATACCATAACCTACACATGTAACAGAATGGTTTTTATATGCACCAGTATGTCCGCTTCCAACCCCGCCACCTTGCATACTCAAGACAAATGGTCTAGTGGTATTAATTTCTGACATGAGTTCAGATTTAGTCAAGGTATAGTCATTTACAGAATTAAAGTTCGAATATCCATGATTATCACAAACTGTATTTATACCATCATCAATTTTGGACACGGATGTACTATAGTTATAAGTTCCCATCGCTGTTGCTAACTCCGACATTAGTGTGTTACCAGTTGGAAAGTTTGGATATCCATTCCCGTCCCAATACCCCAGAACCATACCACCCGCAGTTGGAGCGCAGCCATAAGTAAGCGCGAGATAATAAGGAACACCAGATATTTTTTTATAATAACCAACCGCTTGAGTTGAGTAAGTACTTTCTGTACTTGATACTGTTCCTATCTCATCACTTTCCTCTACCACTTGGTCTTCTAAATAATTCCATGCTTCTTCGATTTCATCACTGTTAACAGTTTCTACTTTAACAGTTTTTACTTTATCTTTGCTGGTGTTAGAAACATTTTCAGCACACTCGATATTTGATGTAACGAGATCTACAACAACTTTCTTTTTATTTCCGTTTTTACTATCTAGAAGACTGTATTGAGTATAGTAGAATGTTGCACCTTCATAGACAGGCACACTTTCCTCAACATTCAGTTTATTTTTGTTTGCATAGTTTTCTACTTCGTTTTCTGATTTCTCGACCATTGTAGAGATTTTAGTTGGGAGTTGCCCCTTTGAGAATTCAAGGATTGGATATTTATCTTTCGTGGCAGATGTAATTATGTAGCCATCATATTCGCTATTTTTCATCACGTCAAAGGAATATGCTGTGATATTTCCTTCCAAGTCATAAAATGTAATGTCAGGCTCAACAACTGCATTCTCCCATCCCGATAACTCAGGTATTGTTCCAGAAAGTTCTACCAGATAAAAAGCTGCAATTTCTTTTGCCATATCTATACTCAGGGTTGTAGATGTTTGTTCGTTGATACTTACTGGGAGTTCATTTGTCTCTGCATAGGCAATAGAACATGAACTTATTAATAAAATTCCCATAAGTATTATAGTTCGTGTTAATTTACTCGTATTAGATAATATTCTGCTTCTTGCTTTCATTTCTTTCCACCTTATTTATATTCACGGAAAGGCAAGAATCAGCAAACTTTAATAGTCATGAAGTAGCATATTTCTTGCCTTCGGGTATGTGGGGTTCGGTAGAGTTTGAGACCTGTATTGAACCCCGCATAACATTCACACTTTGTGATTTTTTAGTTATTCATTATATAGTTTCTGTCCATGCTCTCAAACAATCAGCTGGCAGAAATATTTACAGATTTGTATATAGATCTGGAATGAATGCATGAAAATTAGTCGAGAGTTTGCACAAAAACTATATAAAGATCAGATAATAGATTGTTACTTTTATCGTTTTTTAACATACTTTATGCACAATATTAAATACTACATATAGTGTTTTCCAACAAAATTCACTTAAATATTGCACGAAAATAGCATTTTTGACGTTTTGATCCTTAGCCAAATCCAAATGTAGATTGTATGTGTACACAAAGATCTGGAAAAATAATTAAAATGTTTATCCCTCAATTAGCCATTAAGTTTAACCCTTCCAGATAAATTTCACAGCGTAGTCTAATATATAAGGGAAATGAATAAGACCTCTTCATATTTTAATGAAGAATCATAAAGAAATAAATAGAAAATCATACTGAAAAGGATAGCAAAATATATTAAAACAAGAATATTATAAAATATTTGAAATAATACAACCGGATGGAAAATAACCGGCATGAAAATTTATATTGATGAAGAAAAATGTACAGGTTGCGGAGCATGTAAGGCTGCATGCCCTAAAGGCCCGAGGGTTTACTCCATTGAAGAAAAAAAAGGTAAAAAGGTCTGTGTTGTAAAGGACCCTTCTTACTGTCTGGGGTGCAGGATGTGCACGACTGTCTGCATGGCAGATGCAATTACCCTTGAAAACTAATTCTAAAAAATGCGTTCAGGATTGAGAAATTTGTCATTAAATATTCGAGTAGTGCTTGTAGAACCCATGTACCAGGGAAATGTCGGATCTGTTGCAAGAGCCATGAAAAACTTCGGATACTCCGACCTTGTCCTGATGAACCCCTGCGAACTTGAAGGGCAGGCAAGGGCAATGTCTTCTCATGCCAGGGACGTGCTTGAAGGGGCAAGGATCGTTTCAACCCTTGAAGAAGCCGTAAAAGGTGCAGACCTGCTTATAGGGACTACAGGAGTCTCAAGCCTGAAAACCGGAGAACATATACGCCTCCCTCTTTATACTGTAAAAGAGGTCAGAGAAAAACTTAAAGGATGCAGCGGCACTATTGCACTCCTTTTCGGGCGTGAGGACAACGGCTTCAGCAATGACGAACTGAAAGGATTTGATATGCTTGTCACGGTCCCAACTTCGGAAATATATCCGATTATGAACCTTTCCCACGCAGTTGCAATCGTGCTTTACGAGCTATCCGGACTCGAAGGAGGAAGCAATCCTCTTGCAGACGGCTTTGACCTGCAGCTTCTTTACGGGCATCTGGACGAGCTGCTTGAAGAAATAGATTATCCGGCTCACAAAAAAGACAAAACTTCCCTGATGCTGAGGAGGATATTCGGAAGGGCAGGGCTGACTCCGAGAGAAGTACAGACTCTCAGGGGCATAATAAGGAAAAGCGAGAGAAAAATGAGGCTTGCGTCAGGAGTTGAAACCCTGCAAAAAATAGAAGATCCGGGAAGCATAGAAAAGTTCATATGATAATAAGCTGTCTTATCAGAACCTATTATATCTTATACGTTTTTTTACTTTTTTAAAATCGTTTTCATGTAAAAACAACCTGATCGAAGATAGAAATTTTCATAAAAGCCAACTTTTGAGAATGTTATGACTGAAACAGAAAGCAAATGGGACGAGAAATTAAAGAGATTCTTTAAAGATTATTACTGGAATGAAATCCTTCAGCTGGCAAACGAATACCCGGACCAGCGTAGCCTTGCAGTTGATTTCACGGATATAGAAAAATTTGACAGGGATCTTTCAAGGGAATTTCTTGAGCATCCCGGAGAACTTATATCCGCAGCTGAAGCCGCTCTGAAAGAAATTGACCTGCCTGTAGAAAAGAACCTTGAGCAGGCCCATGTAAGGGTCATAAAAATTCCTAACAGGATTCCTATCAGGGAACTGAGAAGCAAACACCTCACACGTTTTGTTGCTATCGAGGGCATGATAAGAAAGGCAACAGAGGTCAGGCCAAGGATCACAAAAGCTGCCTTCCAGTGTTTAAGATGTGGGCACCTGACCATAGTGGAGCAGAACAGTTTCAAGTTCGAAGAGCCTTTTGCAGGATGTGAAGAGGAGACCTGCGGGAAGAAAGGGCCATTCAAGGTTTCAATTGAAGATTCAACTTTTATCGATGCCCAGAAACTACAGATCCAGGAGTCCCCGGAAAACCTGAAAGGAGGGTCGCAACCCCAGAGCCTGGAAGTGGACTCTGAAGATGACCTTACGGGGAATGTTACTCCGGGGGACCGTGTTATAATCAACGGAGTCCTGAAGTCAAGGCAGCGCACCCTCAAGGACGGGAAATCCACTTTCTACGACCTTATACTGGAAGCGAATTCCATCGAGCGCCTGGACAAAGATTATGATGAGCTTGAAATATCTGCCGAAGAAGAGGAACAGATCCTTGAGCTTTCCCGTGACCCGGCAATTTATGAAAAAATCATAAGCTCCATTGCGCCCTCTATTTACGGATACGAGGATATCAAAGAAGCCCTTGCACTCCAGTTATTTTCAGGGGTTGTGAAGAACCTTCCTGACGGCTCGAGGACGAGGGGCGATATCCACATGATGCTTGTAGGTGACCCCGGAATTGCAAAAAGCCAGCTTCTCCGTTATGTTGTCAAACTATCTCCAAGAGGCGTCTTTGCTTCAGGGAGGAGCGCGTCTGCGAGCGGTTTGACTGCGGCTGCCGTAAAAGACGACATGAACGACGGCAGGTGGACGATAGAAGGCGGAGCACTTGTCATGGCTGATATGGGAGTTGCTGCAGTTGACGAAATGGACAAGATGAGGACAGAGGACAAGAGTGCCCTCCACGAGGCAATGGAACAGCAGACCATAAGCATAGCCAAAGCAGGGATTATTGCAACTTTAAAGTCCAGGTGTGCCCTTCTTGGAGCTGCAAATCCGAAATACGGCCGCTTTGACCGGTATGAAGGGCTTGCAGATCAAATAAATATGCCTCCGGCTCTGCTTTCTCGTTTCGACCTGATCTTCGTTTTGCTCGATACCCCAAACCATTCCCTGGACAGCAGGATAGCAAACCACATTCTGCAGTCGCATTATGCGGGAGAACTCTCCGAGCAAAGGCAAAAACTTCCAGGGTCTACAATTTCTGAAGAATTTGTTGATGCTGAAATGGAAATAATTGAGCCTGTTATTGCACCGGAATTTATGCGGAAGTATATCGCATTTGCACGAAAAAATGTTTATCCGGTAATGGAAGAAGATACAAGACATCACCTTATTAACTTTTATACGGACCTCAGGAGAAGCGGAGAAGGCAAGAATACGCCCGTGCCCGTAACAGCCAGGCAGCTCGAAGCGCTGGTTCGCCTCTCCGAAGCCAGTGCACGTGTCCGCCTCAGTAATATAGTCACCCTTGAGGACGCAAAACGGACCATCAGAATAGTAATGAACTGCCTTAAAAACGTAGGAGTCGATCCAGAAACAGGAGCTCTTGACGCAGACATACTTGCTTCGGGTACAAGCATGAGCCAGAGGAATAAAATAAAACTCCTCAAAGACATAATAAAAAAAGTCAGTGATAGACACCCGGGTTCCAAAGCTCCTCTTGAAGAGGTCTATGCAGAGGCTGAAAGCGAGCACGGCATAGATAGAGGACATGCAGAGGAATACATAAAGAAGATGAAACAGAGAGGCGACATTCTTTCTCCGGACCAGACCCATATCAGGCTCATTAATTAAGTCAAAAAACAGCGGATTCTCGCAACTGAAACTGTTACTGTACACCAGGAAGCTCCCGAAGGAAAAAACAGTGTACCCGCAAACAAAATAATGATGGTTAAGCTGTAAATACTAAAAGGGCGAAATAGTATTCAAAAAGGGGAAATATGTATCTAAAGATCTATAAAAATGGAGAGCACGTGCTTGTTGCAGCCTGTGATGAGGAGGTGCTCGGAAAAACCCTGAAACATGGCAATACTATGGTAGAAATAAACAGAGCTTTCTATGAAGGAGAGCCTGTATCTGAGGAAGAACTGGAAAAAGCTCTGGAAGAAGCTACCACTGCAAACCTTTTCGGGGAAAAAACGATTAAATGCGCTATTAAATGCGGGCTTATCGATCCGGACTCTGTGATCGTTATAGACTGCGTACCTCATGCCCAGGTGTTTAGAGTTTAAAAAGCCTTGTGACATTTAAACAGGTACTTTAACTGTTAAGAGGGTGGGCAGTCCCGGTTGAAGTCTCCGGACAGCTCTACCAGTCCAAATAAAAAAAGCCTATAAAAAGAAACTACAGAATCGTGATACTGTGAGCGGAAACATTGAAGAAGCCGGGATCAGAATACTGCCAGAAGGGGAACTGATCTCCAGGGTTGTAGAAAAACATAAAAAGTTTCTGGAAGAATATCGGAAAGAATTTGAAGAACTGGACAGCAAGCTGAGCCAGTTTGAAGAAGATGCAAAAAATGCAAAGATTTCCAGAACCCGGATAGCAGAGCGAAAAGAAGTCCTGAAGGAAAAGAGACAGCAGTTTTATCATCAGGTAGAAGGACTGCTCGAAAAGGATCTCTTCCCGAAGCTGGACCCTGTAACTGCTGATAAAATAAAGGAAGACATTAAAAAACTCAAAGGACAGATCGAACCCGAAGAAGAACAGGATCTTAAGAACTCTTTTATGAAAAACCTGGGCGAACTTATCAAAGAGAAAGAGACAGGAGAAAGCCTTCTCCAGCAGGTCAACGCCAGATTGGACGAAGCCGGCAGCTCAAATATTGAGCTGAAGGAAATAAAAGAGTCTGAAAAACAGCTTGAAGAGGATGATGGAAGCAAAAGCAGCGAAATTTCCAAAAGCAAACCCCAGCACAAATGGCTCAGCACTAAAATAAAAAGTCATGAAGAAGCCCTGAGTTACTGGGAAAAACAAAAAGCATGAATTGTTTCGGAAACACGTGGGTGGTAAGACATGAACAACGACGTTTCAACAGCAGAAACTGCAACGGCCGACCTTTCAAACCTTAATGAACGGGAGCTCAAGGGCAAGGTTAACGAGCTCAGGAGCAGGATAGAGAAAAGCGAAAGGCAATTGGCTTCGATTTTCAAGGATCTGAAAATAAACAGAACCGATATTGACGAACTTAAAGCAAAGAGAGACACTCTGAACCAGCAGGTAAAGGAAAGGGTTGCAAAAGCGCAGGCACTTAGAGACCGCCGGGATGAAATAAATAAACAAATTGGGGAATACAAAGAGAAGAGAAGCGGGATCAATTCCAAAACCCAGGAACTTTTTTCAGGGATTGCGGAGCTCAAAGAGAAGCGTGATGAATGTAATAAACTATCCCATGGAAGTGTTGAATCCCTTTCAAAAGCTTATGAAGCTGAACTTGACGCCCTGTTTAATAAAGAACTCCCCCTTGCAGTTGAGATAAAAATAATGCAGAAGCTGGATGACCTGAGTAAACGCCTTGATGCCGCAACGAAGGCTAACGAGCTTCATTCGCAGATCCAGGAGAGTTATAAGGAATCCAAAGGTATTCATAAAGAAGGGGACGAGTTCCACGAAAAAATCCAGGCACTTTCGGATGAGTCTCAGGCGTGCCACCTGGAAATGCTTGAAAATTTTAAGGCAGCAGATGAGATCCGAAAAGAAGCAAATATGTACCATGCCCAGCTTACCGACAAAATTGCAAATATAAATTCCATTAAAGAAAAAATCGACCCCCTCAAGAACAATATTGCTAACAGTCGGAAAGAACTTTCATTATATCTCGATAAATTAAAAGATCTCCAGTTAACAAAAGATGAGCACAAAGTAAGCCAGAAACACAGCGATGCACGTGAAAAGCTTCAGAAAAATGCTCGCCTCAGCCTGGAAGACCTCAAACTCCTTATAGAAAAAGGAGACGTAAAATTCTCCACAAATGAATAAGAATTGAAAAGAAAGCACGAAAAAGCATTGAAAAAGCAGATTTTAAAGTCTTAAAAGGGCTTTTCTTCTTACAGGGAACTTTAGTCCGGGACTTGAGTTCCCAGAAAAATAGATTTATTTTATATGTTTTGACTCGATATAGCTGCTGGTTTCTTTTAACATAACTTTTAACATAACTTTTAACATAACTGTTAACATAATTAGATATTCTATCCGATTTACAGAATTACGAATCATATAACTTACTACATAGATTTCATCAACATAGATTTCGATTACTTATTACAGAATCGGCTTTTCTTACATATTCTTCTATACTAATCGATTTTTCATCCACATATTCTACTATTACTGATCAGTTTTTTTCATATAATCTACTATTACTTTTTCTTATAAATTCCTGCAAAAATCCCGCTTACCAGAAGAACAGCCCCCATGCTCAGAAGTAAAATGGGCATGTCAAAACCTTTTGCCTGATTTTCAAATACCGGAGGAGGAGAAGAATTATTGTTGGAGTGGTTATCAGGTGTAGTTACCGGTGTCTGAGGCATGGGAAGTCGGGGGTTAAGGTACTGATATACAGGAGAGAACTTTACCAGCACTCCATCCGCTCCGCCGTATATTTTCTCCACTGTGAGGTTCAAAATCTCCGTAGAATTATTAGAATATATAAAAGTGTCACCCTCGCCGACAATAGCGTCTTCAATAGAAGTGTCGTCTCTGCACAGTTCGATCCATACCCTGTTGCCTTCAGAATTAGCGCCTTTTACGTGGAGCTGATAATCCTGCAACAAAGAGTAATAGTCACCTGAGCGTACATAAATCTCGTCCCCATCAATTAGAATAATCGAAAGCCTCCCATTAGATGCTCCTGCGGTGGGAGAGACTGCACAGGCAATGAGAATTGAAAATATAAAAATGACCGGGATTGAAAAAAAAAGAGCTGAAATGAATTTCATTCCTTTACTGCTCTTTTTTTCGCATTTATTTGGGACGCGCATAAATGCATCTACCTGCAATAATTTCTTCCTTAGTATTATCTGCCTTCCTTATGATAAGGGCTCCGTCAGGAGTTACTCCAACCGCCCTTCCCTCTATAATCCTGGAAGGCGTGGTGACTTTTACCTCCCTACCAATTGTATCCGAGAGGGCGAGCCAGTCATTGAGAATATGAGAGAACGGCTGGGTTTTGAAGCTTATGTACTGCTGCTCAAGCTCGAAAAGGAAATCCTGAAGGAAAGAAACCCTCCTGATGTGTTTTCCGAGTTCCACTTTAAGGGTGGTCGAGCCTGCACGGAAAGATTCGGGGATGTCTTTTAAATCCATATTTACATTGATTCCTATACCGAGGACAACATAATCCACCCTGTCTACTTCAGCCTTTGCTTCGGTAAGGATTCCGCATACTTTTTTCCCGTTTATACGGACATCGTTTGGCCACTTGATACGGGCATCGAGCCCCATATCACGGATAACATTTGCAACTGCAAGCCCGGCAACAAGGGTCAGCCTTGAGGCATGCCTGAGAGGGATCCCAGGCTTAAGTATTACTGACATCCATATTCCGCCGTGAGGGGAGACCCATTCCCTGCCCATGCGGCCCCTGCCTCCTTTCTGTATCTCGGCAATGACAAGAGCTCCTTCTTCTTCGGAAGCTGCGATCTCTTTCGCAACACTGTTGGTGGAGCTTACCTCCTCGAAGTAATGAATTTTTTTACCCAGGAGAGTTGTTTTGAGCCCCATCTGAATCTCATCAGGGTACAGGAGTTGAGGAACGGATTTCAGGACATATCCTCTTTTCGGAGATGACTCTATTTCGTATCCATCAGCCTGGAGGGATTTAATGTATTTCCATACCATTGTCCTGGAAATTCCAAGCTTGAGCCCCAGCTCTTCTCCAGAAACCGGAGTCTTTTGCGCATCTTTAAGTGCCTTAATAATTCGAGACCTTTTATCTCCCATCCGTGCACCCCATACAAATGTATATGTTCCACCGTATATATTCTCTTAGTCCAGACATATGGTCATACCCTGATAAGCCGGAAAATCTTTTTCCTCTTTTCCGAAGAGTGAAAAGCATCACCGCTGTGTTTTCTGGGCCATGTTAACATAGGCATGTACAGCGGCCGTGATTGCTGCAACTTTCTTGTCCTTAGCCTCAAGGGCCGAAGCCAGAGTAGCACCTTTCTCACTGTCAGCCTTAACGACGTGTTCTACAGCCTCAAGGATATTCTCCTCTTCGATAAAGCTGGTTGTCATGTCGCCTCTGCGGAATGCAGGGTTCCTCATAACAGCTTTATGGAAAGGGATATTGGTTTTTACTCCAACGACCACATACTCGTAGAGTGCCCTGTCCATCCTGGCGATAGCTTCTTCTCTTTTTCTGGACCAGACACAGAGCTTGGAAATCATGGAGTCATAATAAGGAGAGATTGTATAGCCTGTATGAACTCCGCTGTCCACCCTTACTCCGGGCCCTCCTGCAGAACGGTACCTCCGGATCTTTCCAGGGGAAGGAGCAAAATCATTCAGGGGATCTTCGGCATTTATTCTGCATTCGATTGCATGCCCGTCAATAACTATATCTTCCTGTTCAAAATCGAGTTTGTCTCCCCAGGCGATCCTGATCTGTTCCCTGACAATATCAATTCCGGTTACCATTTCGGTAATTCCATGTTCCACCTGAAGGCGAGTATTGACTTCAAGGAAATAGAAATTCCCTTTAGAGTAAAGGAACTCGACGGTCCCTGCGTTTACATAACCAATTGCTTTTGCAACCTTTACGGCAGCCTCCCCCATCTGCTTCCTGAGTTCCGGAGTCATTATAGGGGAAGGAGCTTCTTCAATCAGCTTCTGGTGCCTTCTCTGGATTGAGCATTCCCTGTCTGAGAGGTAGACCATATTACCATGAGAGTCAGCAAGGATCTGGATCTCTATATGCCTTGGCTCTTCCACGTACTTTTCGATAAATACGGAAGAATCCCCGAAAGCGGAACCTGCCATCTGCCTTGTAGAGCTTAAGGATGTGGCAAGCTCTTCCCTGGAGTGGACAACCTTCATCCCTATTCCACCGCCTCCGGCAGACGCTTTGATAAGGACAGGATAGCCGATCTTTTCTGCAATTTCCATGGCTTCTTCAGGGTCCTCAACTGCGTCCTTTGTTCCGGGAACTACAGGGACTCCGGCTTTCATCATGAGGTGCCTTGCTCTGATTTTGCTTCCCATTTCGGCAATTACATTGCTTGGAGGGCCTATGAAAATAATGCCTTCTTCCTCACAGCGCTTTGCAAAAGCAGGGTTTTCGGAAAGAAAACCGTAGCCGGGGTGGATTGCCTCAGCTCCGGTGTTTTTTGCAACCTCAATGATAGCTTCCATATTCAGGTAGCTCTGGCTTGAAGGGGCAGGCCCTATCAGATAGGCTTCATCAGCATACTTGGCAAAAAGGGCGCTTTTGTCAGCCTCGGAACAGACAGCAACTGTTGAAATCCCGAGCTCCCTGCAGGCACGCATAACCCTGATTGCTATTTCACCGCGGTTTGCAACGAGTACTTTTTTGAACATGATACCTTCCACCTTTCCCGATTTACTCGATTGAAAGGATGATATCTCCGGGCGCGACGGTGTCCCCTTCGGCTACAAAGATTTCCTTAACTATTCCCGAGCGTGGGGCATGAACCGCATTCTCCATCTTCATGGCTTCGATAACAGCTACGGTGTCTCCTTCCCGGACGGTATCTTCTACTTTAACCTTAAGGGAAAGTACCATGCCCTGCATTGAGCTGGTAACCCCTCCTTTAACGGATTCTGCGCTTGGCTTTTTAGGCGACGCTTCAGAGATGGAAACTCCGCCGCCTAGAGGCTCGACCCTGACTTCGTAGACCTCATCGTCCACCTCAACCTTGAAGTGTGTAGGAATTGTGTATTCCTGAGGAGTCGCCGGGGCAGGGGTGATAACAGCCAGGGCTTCTTCTTCCATTTCCCCTTTCAGGAACTTGGGAGCAATTGCCGGATAGAGTATGTATGTAAGGATATCTTCTTCAGAATTTGCAATGCCCATTTCTTCTGCTTCTTTTTTTCTCTTCTCATACTCAGGCTTGAGAAGGTCTGCAGGGCGGCAGTGAATCGGTTCTTCATCGCCTATGATCTTTCCTATGATCTCAGGGCTGATCGGGGCTGGAGAACGTCCGTAGAGTCCGCGTACGTAGTCCTTTACCTCTTTCGGGATGACCTTGTAGCGTTCTCCCATGAGAACATTGAGCACAGCCTGTGTGCCTACGATCTGGCTTGTGGGAGTAACAAGAGGAGGATAACCGAGCTCTTCTCTGACCTTTGGCATCTCTTGAAGCACTGCCCCGTATTTATCGAGGGCATTCTGCTCTTTCAACTGAGAAACAAGATTGGAGAGCATTCCTCCCGGGATCTGGTAGATAAGAACATTGGTGTCAATCTGCTCGGAAATAGGATCGAGGATTCCTCTGTACTTTTCTTTCAGGTCTTTGAAGTACCTGACAGCCTCTTCAAAAGCCCCAAGGTCAAGTCCTGTATCATAGGGGGTTCCCTGAAGAGCTGCAACAACGGTCTCGGTAGGAGGCTGGGAGGTCCCCCATGCCAGAGGGGAGAGTGCCGTATCCAGAACATCCACTCCGGCAGGGCAGGCTGCCATATAGCTCATAGGAGCCATTCCCGAAGTACAGTGACAGTGGAGAGAAATAGGGATAGAAACCTCTTTTTTCATGGCACTGATTATTTTTGCCGCTTCATTTGGAGAAAGAAGGCCTGCCATATCTTTGATACAGAGCGAATCACATTCCAGCTCTTCAAGCTGTTTTGCGAGTCCTACATACTTTTCTACTGTATGTACAGGACTTATAGTGTAGCAGACCGTGCCCTGGACATGAGCTCCCAGCCTTTTTGCCACTTTTATGGAAAGCTCCATGTTCCTGACATCATTTACAGCGTCAAAAACCCGGAATATATCAATGCCGTTTTCATAGGACTTGGTTACGAACTTTTCAACCACATCGTCCGAATAATGCCTGTATCCTACGAGGTTCTGGCCGCGGAGAAGCATCTGAGCATATGTGTTGTCCATATTTTTCTTAAGGTCCCTGAGGCGCTGCCAGGGGTCTTCGTTAAGATAGCGAATACAGGAGTCGAAAGTGGCACCTCCCCACATCTCGAGGGAAAAATACCCAATCTGGTCCAGTTGTTCAACCACTTCGAGCATATCCCTTGTCCGCATTCTGGTTGCCAGGAGGGACTGGTGTGCGTCCCGGAGGACGGTTTCAGTAATTTTTACACGCATGGATGAGCCTCTTAAATCGGATCAAAAAACAGAATTTATTGAAACATGCGTCTATATATTCTCCAGAAAACTGTCCAGTTTTCAGGGCATACAGAGCCTGTTTGAGCCTGTTTTTTGATCCGGTTCTGTCAAAGCATAAAATCTCCTGACAGCGGTTTATTGCAGAAACCTGCAGTTTACCTGGAGGGGAATTTATCCGGCATTGTAGGACCGAATCTGAGTTACCGCTTAAATTAACAGGAGAAAACTGATATTAATGGTATATACCGCAAAACTTACCTGTCCTGCGTTGATACGAATATTTTTATTAATACCATTGTTAACAAGTAAATACTTTTCGCTGCCGTTAACATTAGGTATACTCTTTTGAAAAGGAGAATCAAGGACTGAAAAAATAGTTGTAATACAACAATAAGAAAGTTCCGGATTCCGATTTAAAAAAGGAAAAAAAGAAAATAAAACAAAAGAAATTCCTATTAAAATTAAATCTCCATTAAGAGTTACTTTATGTGGATGTATTTTTTTGTCTTCGCCCTACAAAGAGCCACTGATCATAAGCACCTTCTGAATCCGTATTATCCACAATTTCTCCGTCTACACCTGCCCTGAAAAGGGCATCTGCAAGTATTTCAATCTCGGGTTTGCTGCTTACGGTAAAGAGCAGGACTGCGCCATCAGCTGCAACGGAAACAGCTTCTCTTACAATACGGACCCAGAGCCCTTTGTTAAATTCGTAGACGAGCCCCAGCATAAAACCCATTACAGCATCAAAACTTCCCGGCTCAAAGTATCTTGACACGGCTGCTGCATCCATAACCATAACTCTCTGAGGGTTAAGGACCCCCTGTTCGAGCCCCTGGCAGATAGTACATTTGTTTATTTCTATTGCAAGGGGGTCAAGCCCGGATCTGTAAAGTGCGAGTGTTGACATTCCATTCCCACAGCAGACCTCAAGCAGCCTGCCTTCGGGGTAATAACCTTTTTTTCGGAGAAGTTCAAGGATTTCGGCAACCCTTTTTATGCGGTTTTCCGAAAAAACATTGCCATAGGACTCAGGTTTTACTGAGCAGCTGGTGCAGAGGTTCCGGTTAACAAGCATAAGTGAGTAATATTCGTTTACTGCGTTAAACCATGTTTCGTGGAGGAGTTCAATGTCCTTTTCAGGAGAGGTGAGGTTGAGAAGGGAATCTGCAAGAGTTTCAAATTTCTCTTTCAGGGCAGGCTGGGCAAAAGCTCCGGTAAATACCGACCAGAAATCTACAGGAACGTCCTCGTCTGCAGGATTGAAAAACAGCAGTCCGGTTGTGTGACCTGCCTGCCTTACTCTTATAATCCTGATATTCTCAATATCTGGAAAATTTAAAAATCTGTTAAGATATTGAAGGGTAAGTTCAGGGTTTCTCTGGGAGGTGTAACTTTCTTCTATAAGATAGATATCTTCGTCTATTCCAAGGAGTTCCTGTAAGAGCATGTTTGATTAGATTCGAATAATCCGATATCAAGATTTCGAAAAAGAGACTCAAAACAGAGAGGCAGGTATTCGGAAGAGAACAGACTAAGAAAAATTAAGAGAGTAAGAAATTGGGAGAATCTTGTATAAAAAACTTCCCAGAGTTGACAGTTAGTTAGAAATCTCCATAAAAATAATTAGGAATAAAAAAAGATAAAAATAGGCTTTACAAAGTAAATAGAGGGGAAAAAGAGCATTAAAGGCTGAATAAGATGGAAAGGAAACTCCGATATAAGCAAAAGTATTTATAGAATCTAAATACAAAAACAGAGATTAGAAGGAATTTATATTAAATAAAAGAAGCTTGGAGGATAATATGGCAGCAAAAGTTATACCGTTCGCACCAATCGAGCGTTTAATAAGGACAGCGGGTGCTCACAGAGTGAGCGAGAGTGCAGGAATGGCTCTTACGGAGATTCTGGAAGAATACGGGCTTCAAATATCAAAAGAGGCTATAAAGCTTGCAGAGCATGCGGGCAGGAAGACCGTAAAGGCTGAAGACATAAAACTAGCTAAAGAAATGCTGTAAATAATTCTGCTGGATAATAAAAAGAACTGAAAAATGCTGAAAAACAGCATTTTACCTATTTTTACCTGAGACTGGTTATGCAGTTGCGGCTTCAACCTCAACTACTGCGAGGGATTCCACAGGACAATTCTTTGAGCAAGCCCCGCAGCGGATGCAGATTTCGTCATCAATTATTGCCATTCCATCAATGATCCGGAGTGCAAGTTCGGCAGTTTCGGGATCAAAGTCATCGCTTTTCATTGCTTTTGCGTTCACGGGGCAGACGGAATAGCATATCCCGCACCCAATACACTTTTCAGACTGAACTATCTTTTTGTTTTTTTTATCTGCCTTTGCCATTAGAGTCACCTCAAAAATACGATAGAATTGCCAGACAACGGGGAATAAGCCGTATGAGAAGCTGTAAAAACAGGGCTGGCTGCAAATATAAAGAGAAATTTATATTTGTTCTGTCTATGCTATATTTGATATTTTTAAGATATATGAATATTTCGAAAGCCTGACCTGAAGGTCATGCCAGCGAAAAGGTTTCGAAAGCCTGACCTGAAGGTCATGCCCCTAAAATAAGTTCAAACAGGCTCATTCCTGTCATGGTAACAGCGGTTACAATAATTCCTGCGATCAATATGCCTGCAGCAATTGCAGGAAATGAATTCCTGAACTTTATTCCAAACACAAAAGCTGCTGCGCATCCCGTCCACGCCCCGGTAACAGGCAGAGGAATGGCAACGAAGAGCGTCAGGGCGAGTAGCCCGTATTTCTCAAAATTCTCAGTATGGTTCCTGCGGGTTCTTGAAAAGAGCCACGTAAAGAATATATCAAAGATACGGTAGCGACGCAGGTAATTCGAAACCGGCTCAAGGAAGAGAAGGAGTGGGATTACAGGGAGAAGATTTCCGAGAACCGAAAGGAAATAAGCCTCAAGAGGTTCCATGTGGTAGATACCCATTGCAACAGGGATTGCACCTCTTAATTCCGAAACAGGAATAGCTCCAATAAGCAGAACTGCAAGCCAGTGAGGCACAGAAGCCAGCATTTCTACCAGTAAATTTTCAACGGACATGATGATCAGGAGTGGTAATTATAATCTTTTAAAAGAAAAGGCTCTTTTGAACGGCCTTTTCCATTTACTTTTCAGAGATCTGGAAATAGAATTGAAGTATTGATATAAATACCGCATGTGAAATATATTTTTTAGAATTACGGATTATTTCACAACTTATTTTTTCACAACTTATTTTTTCACAACTTATTTTTTCATAACTTATTTTTTCATAACTTATTTTTTCATAACTTATTTTCATTCTTCTCTCGATAGAGCAAAATGTGCAAGCAGGGCTTCCAGCTGGATTTTTTCGCTTGCTCCTTCAGTCAGTCTGAAGTCTGTTTCCCCGATAATATCCACAAGTCCGACAATATCCCTTTCCGAAAGCCCGAGGTCCAGAATCATGAGGTTATCCATTTCGGAAACCACCCTGTATATCTGCCCCACGATATCTTCTCCGGAAAGCCCTTCTTCATAAAGAAGCCTGTTAAGCTCTTTTCTGGCAACCCTGAAGTTTCCGCGCAAAGCGGTTTCAATCAGGTTTTTAATCTCCTCAGGGTTCGCAGTTGCCGTGGTCCTGTAAATGGTTTCCCTGGAGATAGGTTTTTCGACATCAATGAAAGCGGCAGCCTGGAGAGAGTTGACAGCTTTACGCATATCCCCCTGAGCTACATAAATCAGGGCTTCATACCCACCATCTGTGATGGACAGGTCCTGTTCTTTAGCAATATACTCAAGACGTTCTCTGATGGCCTTATCGGAAAGCCTCCTGAACCTGTAAACCGCACATCTGGACTGGATAGGCTCAATGATCTTGGAGGAATAGTTACAGGAAAGAATAAAACGGCAATTGCTGCTGAATTTTTCCATCGTCCTGCGGAGTGCGGACTGGGCATCCGAGGTGAGGGCATCAGCTTCATCAAGGAAAATGATTTTGAAAGGGGCTCCGCCCATAGGAGCGGTTTTTGCAAAGTTTTTGATTTTATTTCGGACAATATCAATACCCCTTTCATCGGAGGCATTGAGTTCCGTAAAATTTTCCCGCCATAAATCTTCTCCGAAGATCTCCCTTGCTATTGAAACTGCAGAAGCTGTTTTTCCTACACCGGGAGGGCCGGAAAAGAGGAGGTGAGGAAGGTTTTTAGTTGCCACATAAGACATCAGGCGCTCGATTGTTTCTTCCTGTCCTGCTACCTGATTAAGCCTGACAGGCCTGTATTTTTCAATCCAGATCTCTTCTTTAATCTTAAAGTCCTCCATTTGTGCTTGCACCTTAATTAGAGAAGATAATATTTAAACTTTCGAATGTTTTCGATATTTCTGGCATATCGACCGCATTTCGAAAGAAGAATACTAAAGAGAACGCCATCCCGGATATATAATTTTGGGATTGCCTGCCAGGGTACAGAATCAGGAATAACAGATAGAAGATTACATCATTAAATTTAGACAGTTGACGGTTTGAGATATTCCATTATTTTAGCACTCTCAGGTTTTATGAGATAATAATTATCAGAACACAGAAAAAGACTGACAGGTAGAAAAGAACCGGTCAGAGCTGAAAGGGCGATTAAATTTCCTAAAAAAGTTAATCAGTCAAGGTATACCGTATGCAGAGTCTCATAGATAGGACCTTCAGGAGTAAGAGTACTTTTTTTAAGAAGAACTTTGTTCACCTGCATACTTCCAATCTCGATATTCTTTAATTCTTTAAGGATATTTATAAAAGAATTTTTTTGATCTTTATTCAGAGATTTTACCCTTGCAAGAGTCGCATGGGCAGTAAAACCTCTTTCTTCCTCTTTGAACCCGAAGGGTTTCAGTACTGTTTCCACATCATTGTGAAGAGTTTCAAAGTTTCCTGCCGATCTCAGCCACAGGACTTTAGGGTTTGAAGGCTTAGGAAAAACCCCAAGACCCCCGATTTTTGCTTCGAAAGGCTCGCACATAATGGAATCAAGAGCTGCAGCAATGGATGGGACCTTTGATTCTTTAATATCGCCCAGAAACTTCAGGGTTATATGAACAATTTCGGGGTTAACAAACTTCAGGTCAAACTCTGAAAACCTTTCCTGAACCTGGCGGATTTTCTCCCCGAAACCAGGATCTAGCTCCACTGCGACAAATGTCCTTATCAACGCTTTCACCATTATAAATTAGAAAGAAGAAACAGAAAAACGTTTCTATAGGTTTATGTTTTCGAAAAAACAGATCCGGAATATAGATACCCTGAAGAATTGTAAACTCGTGTGAACATAATAACAAATAGAAAAAGAAAAGGAAATAAGTATCTGAAGTTGAGAAAAAGATAGTAAAGAAAAAGAGAAAAATGGGGTCAAACACAGAACAATTATAATATATCAGATATTACACTAGAAAATAAACAGGCTTATTAAGTATGCAGTTACCGTTAATGTTAACTGCAAGAAATAATGTTAACCGGTGGAAATAACACTTATCCACAGAAACAATAATTAACTTAAAAATCCAACACCAGATTATAAAAATAAACTTAGAGTAAAAAAGCAGGACTTATAAAATGATTGCGTAAAAAGGGGTGAGTGACATGGAAAGAGCACGTGTAATTGCAGAAGCGGCAGCCCATATTTCCCGGGAACTCGGTGCTGTCGCAATTATGGTCTCCGGAGATTTGAATTTTGAAGGGATTGAAACCGGAGAAATTCCTGTATATTATATTTCCATGCGCCCTAAAAGCATAATAGACCACCTCGTAGCAACCAGCAAAGATGGAAAAAGTCCTGTAAAAGAACTGGGTGATCAGCTCACCAGGGAAGCTTCGGGAAATGTTGAATACGTGCAGCATGCCGCAGCTATAGAATACGCACTTGAAGGCCCCAAAAACGGGATTGTGGTAGGGGTTATTGAAACCCGCGGGTCCAGCTCCATTATAGTCCATAACCTGGATGACAACCCTCTCATAAAAGCTATGAAAGAATGTGAAGAGAGAGTCAACCCTGAAGTAATGAATGCAGTCCTGAAAATCGCTTTTGATATCGCCCTTACGGGCAGGGAAGGAAAAAAAATAGGGGCTGCCTTTATTGTGGGTGACTCCGAAGAAGTCCTTAAACGCTCTCACCAGATAATCCTTAACCCTTATGAAGGCCATGAGGAAGCCCACAGAAACATACTCGACAGAAGAAACTGGGAGTCTATAAAGGAGTTTGCCCTGCTTGACGGGGTTTTTGTAATAGACGAGACTGGCATTGTCCGTGCAGCAGGGAGATACCTTGACGTGGACGGAAAAAATATAGATATTGAAAAAGGGCTTGGTGGACGTCATGTCTCAGCAGCTGCCATCAGCAGGGATACGGTAGCAATTTCAGTTACAGTTTCAGAGTCAGGTGGAGTCCTCAGAGTATATAAAGACGCAAAAGAAACCATTTGCATGGAGTCCTTACAACCTGCATCCAGATACGTATGAACCTGGAGTGCAGAAAAAATTAACTGATTTTTAATTCCCTGACTATTATTTCCGGTTCTATGGTTTTTCTCACAGTTATGAAAAGCCCGGGATATTCATTAATAAAGAGAAAGCACATACCTTTTAATATGCAAAAAACCGGAAAACAGAGAGTAGTCCCATGAGCAGACAGATTTTTTACATGCCTTTCAGCCTGAGATTCCTTTTCTTATTAATAATCATAACAATCTTCGGACTGGGTTCTCTGTTTCTGGGAGTCATAGTTTCTGCTTTCATGAAAATAGGATTTTCCGCAGAGGACGCCCTCTTAATTCTCTTCCTGTCTCTCCTTGGAAGCGGAATCAATATCCCGCTGACAACTCTGAAATCCGATATTCCGGTCGTCAAGGATAATTATATAAAGTTCTTCGGGATTTCCTACAGGATTCCTACCCGCCAGATTGTCAGGAATGAAACCTTACTTGCTATCAATGTGGGAGGAGCGGTTATCCCTGTCCTGATTTCCGCTTACCTTCTTACGCAATTCCCTTCTTCTCTCCTTCTTGCAGGAGCCGGTGTGGCGATTGTTGCAATTGTGACTCATTCCGTAGCAAGACCGATCAAAGGAGTGGGTATTGCAACCCCTGCTCTGATCCCACCCCTTACATCTGTCCTTTCCGCAGTCCTGCTCACCTCGATAGTCCATATTCCAGGCTGCCCTGCAGAACCGTGCCGTGTTATTATTGCCTACACCGGAGGAGTACTCGGGACCCTCATAGGAGCTGACCTGCTTAACCTGGGAAAAATTAAGAACCTTGGAGCTCCGGTTGCAAGCATAGGAGGAGCAGGCACCTTTGATGGGATATTTTTAAGCGGGTTTATCGCCCTTCTCCTGATCTGAAAAAATCCTCCTGACCTGAGAAAATCCTCCTGATCTGAAAAAAGCAGTCTCTAAGTAACTGGCATATCCATTTCAGAACATGGAGAAATACCTTATCTGTCCCCCTGAACCGCACTGTATCCTTTAGTGTCAGTCAGGCTAAGATCTTTCATAATCATGACCGTGTTTAAATAAAAAAATCTGTAGTGACCTTCATCGGAATTGTGGTCTTGCAAAAACGGATAGTGTTGCGACACAATTGCAACTACAAAAAGTAATAAGGTTTCCTGTCCCGAGGCGCAACTCGAGAAAGAAACCCTAAAAATTCAAAAAAGATAGGAGAGATAATTCTCAAAGAGAACAGGCTTCTAAGAGAATAATACTCCATTATATTTCTTACCTGATATTTCTTACCTGATATTCCTCACCTGATATTCCTCATATGGAATAACAGATTAGCTCTTTCTTCTGAGAGCCAGACACATCATAACCCCGATAATTCCGGAGATGATTCCAAATCCCGGAAGCTTTGTAGAGGAACCCTCCGCAGCTTCTTCAGGGTGACTTTCCTTATCTTCCATGCCTGCTGTTCCAGAAGATGGAGCTGTCCTGTGATCTGCTGAGACATTTTCAGACTCGTTTGATTCTGAGGTTATATTAGTCTCCTCTGTGGAATTAGCTATCGGCACGGTGGCATTTTTGTCTTCAACAACCACATCTGTCGCAGGATAGATGATGTACCCTTCAGGGGAAATGCTGCCTTTTCCTTTATCCGAGGTCTGGAAGTACCAGGAGTCGGTGAAGTAGTTCTTTTTATCCTTATCAAGGTTCAGGGTAATACACTTTGAATTTTCAAGGACAATTCCGTCTTTGGAAGTTTCTATTACCTCAAATCCCTGGTATTCATCCCCGTTTTTGATAATAAGGATGTCATCTTTGTCAATAAGCCAGGTATACTTGAAAACTGCGAAGGAATCGGTAGCGCTCATGAAAACCGAGTCAACATAGGTGATGAAGTAAAGCTGGTCA
>WPCK01357528.1_pt1 | contig 25737 bp, 24 predicted proteins | sample 5399851 | NCBI WGS metagenome assembly WPCK01 (sample SAMN12869471, study PRJNA574797) | sludge metagenome | isolation source: wastewater treatment of pH11 | place: China:Beijing | collected 2019-05-20 | reverse complement strand
TGTTGTATGTGTTGTATGTTATAGTATGTTATGGTATACTTTCACTATGAAACTATACTATGATAAACGAGCGAAAGATCCTATCTACTACGCACAACAAGGTTTTCGTAATGGAAAGAAAACTACCACCAAAAATGTCGCCATCATTGGAAAACATTCAGAACTGCTTAAGATCACGGATGACCCGATGGCGTATGCCAAACAACAGATTGACAAATTGAACAAGGAGTTTAAAAACAACAAGGTAACGATGGAAGTCACTGTTGACTTTGATCAAAAAGTCAAAGCATCCAACGACCTAGTTTCTTCAAGCAATCTTAGAAACATTGGCTATTTCTTTCTCCAACATGTTTATAATGATCTTCATATTGATTCCTTTTTCAAGAAGATGACCGAAGGTTCTAAAATCACATTTGACCCTAACCTAGTCAATCGTTTCTTAACCTATGCTAGAATTCTTGAACCAGATTCAAAGCAAGGCACTTACAGCCAACTCAATCGCTACTATGAGGAGCCTGACTTTGACTACCAGCACATTCTTCGTTCCATGGATATCATGCAAAAGCACTATGATGAATATATTGAGCATTTATTTCATCATAGTAATCGTATTATCACACGTGATACCTCGGTTTGTTATTTTGACTGTACCAATTATTATTTTGAAGTCGAAGAAGATGATGAGGATTACATTGATGAAGTTACAGGTGAGGTCATCAAGGGGCTTCGAAAGTACGGTCCTTCTAAAGACCATAAACCCAATCCTTTAGTTGAAATGGGATTGTTTATGGATACAAATGGGATACCCATCACGATGAATATTAATTCAGGTTCAGACAATGAACAAATCTGTGCCCTTCCTTTAGAAGAGAAGCTCACGCACATGCTTAAGGGTAAAAAATTTATTTACTGTGCGGATGCGGGACTCGGCTCTTTGAATATTCGGAAATTTAATTCCATGGGGGGAAGAGCCTTTATTGTCACTCAGTCCATCAAAAAACTTTCCAACACATTGAAGGAAGCAGTGTTTAATGATTATGATTATCGACTTCTTTCTACAAATGAACCAATTACGATTGAAAAAATGAAAACTTTTGATAAAACAGACACGGCAAATATGTCGTTATACTCAGACAAGGCTTATAAAGTAATCAATGCCGATAAAGTCGTTGATCTTGGATTACAGGAAGAAAAAGTAGCGATCAATGGTAAAACCCGCAAAATGAAATCAAAAGCAACATTACAACAAAAAGTAATCATTACTTTTTCTCGTAAGATGATGGAATACCAACGACAAATCAGAAACAAGCAAATTGCACGAGCACATAAACTACTTAAAAATTTGGATCCTAGTAGCTTTAAAAAAGGGCCAAATGATGTCACACGTTTTATTAAACGGATATCTTCCACAAAGCAAGGAGACAAGATTACTGATTCGTATGTCATCAACCAAAGCGTGATTGATGAAGAAGAGAAATATGATGGTTATTATGCTATCGCAACTAATCTAGAGGATGATATCAAAACAATTCTTGAGATTAGTGCCAATCGATATAAAATCGAAGACTGCTTCAGAGTCTTGAAAACCAACTTTGAAGCAAGACCTGTCTGGCATTATAATAGAAATCGCATTATTGCACATTTTATGATTTGTTATACTGCTTTACTGGTATATCGTCTATTGGAAGCTAAGCTTGATCAATATGGAACTCACTTTACGATTCAAAACATTATTGAAACCTTAAAAAACATGAATGTGAATAATGTTCAAGACATGTATTATCAATCCACTTATAATGGTTCACAAGTCTTAACTGCGCTCAATGGCGTCTTTAATTTAGGATTAGACAAGAAATACTACCTACCTAAAGAACTCAACAAAAAGATTAAAAAGATTTCATCTTAGTATTTACATACAACATTCTAAAAACACAACGAAGAGGAGAATACCCACTAATCATGCAGGGTTTCGCCTCTTTGTTTCATTATTAACTGTTAAAGTCGGGATTATACTAGATTTTTTCTAATTGCACAAAAAAGATATGAGATTGCTACCACCTTTTGATATAAAAAAGACTATGCCCACAAAGAGCATAGTCTGAAATATCAATTAAGCTTTATTTACACTACCGAACATAATCATTTTTTCTTTGACTGTTGCAACGATCGCATCATAACCAGGTTTTAAAATTTTACGAGGATCAAAGCCTTTACCAACAAGGTCTTTACCTTCTTCAATGTACTTGCGCGTTGCTGCAGCGAAGACCAACTGGCACTCAGTGTTCACGTTAATCTTTGAAACACCCAATGAGATTGCCTTTTTAATCATCTCTTCAGGAATCCCTGTTCCACCATGAAGAACAAGTGGCATTTGACCAGTAATGTCCTGGATTTCTTTTAGAACATCAAAGTTTAAGCCTTTCCAGTTTTCTGGATACTTACCATGAATGTTACCGATACCTGCCGCAAGCATATCAACACCTAAATCAGCGATGATTTTACATTCTTGAGGATCCGCAACTTCACCAGCACCCACAACACCATCTTCTTCACCACCGATAGAACCAACTTCAGCTTCAACTGAAATATAACGACTGTGGGCGATTTTTACGATTGCACGAGTTTTCTCAATGTTTTCTTCAATTGGGAAGTGTGAACCATCAAACATTACCGATGAGAAACCTGCTTCCATACATCTGATTGCATGTTCGTAGCTTCCATGGTCCAAGTGCAACGCAACTGGAACTGTAATATTCAATTCTTCAAGCATACCATTAACCATACCTACGATGGTTTTATAACCACCCATGTATTTCCCCGCACCTTCGGAAACACCTAAGATAACTGGTGACTTCATTTCTTCTGCTGTCAATAATACTGCTTTTGTCCATTCTAGATTGTTAATGTTAAATTGACCTACCGCATAATTTTCTGCGCGAGCCTTATTTAACATATCTTTTGCTGATACTAATGCCATATTAACTTCCTCCTTTTATGTTTACACTTCTATTTTACTTCTTTTAACGAGAATTGAAAAGAGGCCTGCACAAATCCGTAAAATAAAGGATGAGGACGATTTGGTCTTGATTTGAACTCTGGGTGGAACTGACAACCCACAAACCAAGGATGATCCTTAATTTCCATAATCTCAACCAGACGTCCATCAGGACTTACTCCCGAGAAGACAATTCCCTTTTCAGCCATCAGTTCTCGGTACTTGTTATTAAACTCATAACGATGACGATGACGTTCCTGAATCATATCTTTTTGATAAACTCCAGCTGTCTTTGAATCGGGTTCAATGACACATGGCCAGTTACCTAAACGCAAAGTACCACCTAAGTTGGTTACGCCACTTTGATCCGGCATCAAATGGATGACTGGATCTGTTGTCTGTGCATCCCATTCAGAAGAGTTTGCCAAGGGTAGATTGCACACATTACGCGCATACTCAATTGCTGCGATTTGCATACCAAGACATATACCAAAATAAGGGATGTTATTTTCGCGTGCATAACGTGCTGCCGCAATTTTCCCTTCAATGCCTCGGCCACCAAAACCACCAGGAACAAGGATACCATCCATACCTTTAAGTTTTTCAACCATAGTTGCCGCATTCAATTCTTCAGAATTAATCCAATGAATATTAATTTTAGCCCCTAACGGATATCCCGCATGTTTTAAAGACTCAGCTACCGAAAGATACGCATCATGTAATTGAACATATTTACCTACAAGTGCAATATTTACTGTGTGAGTTAGGTTTTTTGCCATCTCAATCATAGCTTTCCATTCGGTCATATCTGCTGCAGGTAGATTAAGATTCAATTTATGCACTACATAATCATCAAATCCCTGTTGTTGAAAAGAAAGGGGTATTTCATAAATATTCTCAAAGTTTCTGGATTCAATAATCGCATGTTCACGCACATCACAGAAAAGCGCAATCTTTTTCTTCATATCTGCAGTTACAGGCTCATCCGAACGTGTAACAATGATGTTTGGTTTAATTCCAAGTGACATCAGTTCCTTAAAACTATGCTGCGTTGGTTTCGTTTTATACTCACCACTGGCAGGCACCTTAGGAATTAGCGTTGTATGAATAAAGAGAACATCATCTCGTTCATAGTCCGAATGAACTTGGCGAGCAGCCTCCAAAAACGGCAAGGATTCGATATCCCCAACCGTTCCACCGATTTCAGTAATAATGACATCCGCACCGGATTCACGTGCTGCTTCATATACTTTCCCTTTGATTTCATCTGTAATGTGTGGAATCACTTGAACAGTCGCCCCTAGGTAATCACCACGACGTTCCTTCGTGATGACATTCATATACACACGCCCCGCAGTGATATTTGCGTTTTGCGTTAATTCTTCGTCAATAAAGCGCTCGTAATGTCCCAAATCCAAGTCTGTCTCTGCGCCATCCTTTGTCACAAAAACCTCACCATGCTGATACGGAGACATGGTTCCTGGATCGACATTGATGTATGGGTCGAATTTCTGCATAAAAACCTTTAAACCGCGATTTTTAAGTAATCGCCCCAAAGATGTTGCTATAATACCTTTTCCGATACCCGAAACAACGCCTCCGGTTACAAATATAAATTTTGCCATATAGTTACCTCATTCACAAAAATAAAAAGCGCCCCCTCAAATCAGGGGACACTCGGCCCTTTCTTATTCTAACAGAGAAAAGGTCCAACTTCAAGATTATCAGAAGGTTTCTTCTTCAATTTCCTCATCGTCGAAGTCATCTTCATATTCATCGTCATCACTGGATACATCATCCTCATCATCATCATCTCGTTCATTATCATCTTCGATAAGAATCGAACTCGTATCAAAATGTGTGTCCTTATACGTGTAATTCTTACGTAAATCCCATTTGTTATCTGGTAGCGCAGTAAAACGTGCGTCTAACATCAAGGCTGAATAAAATTGTGCAATCTTCGCTTCAGCTTGAGATTGAGAAAACCCCAATAATGTACATACTTCGGACCATAGCACTGAGAATGAAACCGCATTATGGGTTTTCATGTACTCATGTGCAATATCTGTCATCGATTTATTACTCATGTCTTTCCCCTCTTACATTCTTTCTAATGCTTCTACACCAATCAGATTAAGTGCATTGTGCAATGTGATTTGAACTGCCTGAACCAAAGCTAAACGTTGAGACGATAGTTCCGGTTCGTTTTTATCTAAAACATAGCACTCGTTATAAAAACTATGAAACAACTGTGCTAGTTTTTGAATATAGTTGCATACCTTATGCGGCTGTCTTGTCTTTGCTGCATCCGCTACTGTGGAAGGAAACTCATTGATTTGCTTCAAAAGTTCCATTTCTTTTGGATGATCAATCAAATCAAAGTGACTTGCCTGCTGAATTTCATCCTGACTTCGCAAGATTGAACACACCCGTGCATGTGCATATTGCGCATAATAAACAGGGTTCTCATTGGATTGCTTTGTGGCCATGTCCAAATCAAGATCCATTTGAGTGTCCGCCGCACGTGAGACAAAATAATATCGTATCGCATCCACACCTGCGTCCTCAATAAGATCCTTAAGTGCGATTGCTTTTCCTGTACGCTTGGAGAGTTTAAACTCTTCGCCATCTTTTATCATTCGGGCCATTTGAATAATATCTACTTCCAAATCTTCCGCAGGATAACCCAATGCCTGAATCGCGGCTTTCAATCGTGCGATGTACCCATGATGATCAGCCCCAAGAAAGTCAACCAGCTTACTGAATCCTCTATCCTTTTTGTCTAGATGATACGCAATATCCGGCATTAAATAAGTGTATAAACCATTGCCTCTTACTAATACCCGATCTTTATCATCGCCGAACTGAGTCGTTTTTAACCAGATTGCACCTTCTGACTCATAGGTCATCTTGTGATCATTCAGTGTTTGCAGTGCTTTTTCGACTAGTCCACGATCATAAATACTTTGCTCACTACTATAGACATCAAACTCAACCCGAAACAGTTTAAGATCCTGTTTTAACTTTTCAAGTTCCGCCTTTAGACCATATTCCTTAAAGAATGGTAGGTTGTCGGCTGGATCCTCTTTTGAAAATTGATCACCAAACTCCTCAATCATTGTTGCTGCTATCTCAATCAGATCTTTTCCGAAATAGCCGTCCTCAGGAAGTGATAAATCTACACCACACGCCTGATAGTAACGAGCCTGTAAGGACAATGCCATATTGTTAATCTGATTTCCTGCATCATTCACATAAAACTCTCGAGTGACATCGTATCCTGCAAACTTCATGATTCGGGTGACTGCGTCCCCAATTGCTGCTCCACGAGCGTGACCAGGATGCAAATCTCCTGTTGGATTCGCTGAAACATATTCCACATTTACCTTAAGACCATTTCCAGCCTCACTACGTCCATAATCATCTTTTTCTGATAGAACTTTTGTGATAACTTCGGTCAATGTATCATTTTTCATAAAGAAATTGATGAATCCAGGTCCGGCAATTTCTGCTTTGTCCACCGAAGCGATGGAGAAATCAAGGCTCTCAACCAACTGAGTTGCAATTATTCTTGGATTAGATTTGAGCATTCGAGTCAAACGCATCGCAACATTGGTAGCATAGTCTCCAAAGCCGGCATCTTTTGGTAGCTCAATAACAACATCATCTAACTCAAGTTGTATATCAAATGTGTGTTTAACACCCGATAGAATCATCTGCTTCAAGTTCAGTTCAATTTGATTCATGGTGAACCTCCTTTATATCCCACATCATGATGATCCGATCAAATACCTGGTTATTGATACCGAGTTGATAGTCAATCACAATATGGTTATCCTCAATTTGACACACATCTGTTGTGACATCAAATTCATGCACCCCTAAGGATGTCTTCGATATAATCTGTGTAGGCATTTTAGCATTCCATGTACACTCTGTCATGACATCTGCTGTTCTCACACACGTTACAACCCCAGATTTAGCCTCAAGTTCAACTTTTGAATCCTCGAAACTACTCTCATGATAAACCAATTGAAATCCATCTTCCAAGCGGCTTAAATACGCTTTCCCAGAATGGATAATCGATACTTCATCTTCGAGAAACGACTTCCTCGTTACATGTAAAATCACGGGTTGTAAATGTTTCATAAAATACCTTTTTCTTATAGAATTATATATAAACGTCACTCAATGTCAAGCAGTTTAAAAGGTTTATTCATAAAAAGGCAATAAATCGTCCCTGACTCGTTAGTACAGCGATTCAATTCACAAAATGAACACTTTTCACTACACTTTCAACATATTAACGCAATGTCACTTAAACTGATTAAATCACCCTTCCCTACATATCAAGCAATTCAAGCTCATATTGAATTCATCCTATAACCAAATACTTAAAATAAAAAGGAAATGGCCACTAACCATTTCCTTTCATACGATTCTCAATATCTTCAATACGTTTGATAATCCCCGACGATAAGTTTTTATATCCATCTTCAGTGACAAGAACATCATCCTCAATTCGAATGCCAAAACCAAGTTCCTCTATATAAATGCCTGGTTCAACCGTAATGATCTGACCCGGAGCTAATACCATTTGTTCCACTTGGCCAACATCATGAACATCCAAGCCGAGAAAATGTGAAACTCCATGATAATAATATCTTGAAACTTCGTGAGATTCCTTAATGAGACCAAACTCTTTGAGTCGAGTCTGATATAAATCAATCACTTCATCATTTAATTGCTTTAATGTAACCCCAGGGCGAATCTTATCAAAAACTCTATCCATCGCTTCAAGAACGAGATTGTAATATTTCTTTTGCACATCAGTGAACTGACCGGACTTAGGAAATGTTCTCGAAATATCTGAATTGTAGTAATCTTTGCTTGCACCCATATCACATAAAACCAATGAATCATCCTCGATCTTCTTATTATTTTTCACATAATGAAGAATCGTTGCATCCTTCCCGCTCGCTACAATCATATCAAAAGCTGGAGAAGCATCATGTTTCTTGAGGACATACTCAAATTCAGCTTGTAACTCATATTCGTACTTCGCAGTTTTTGTTGAGTCTAACATACGCTCAAATGCATTCTTTGTTATATCAATCGCATTGATAATTGCATCAACCTCCGACTTATCTTTGCGAGTCCTCATTGAATTAATTCTGGCATTCATATTTTCAAAGCTCAATGTTGGATAAGACTGTTTCATCGATACTGTCCAAGCCTCATCGACACTTACACGATCAGTTTTGGCCAAGCGTTCAATATCCACATAAATTTTTCGAATTCCACTTCGTGTCAAATGCGATTGAATATAACCTTCAAGTGAAGACAGAGAAGAAATCGATGCAATCTCTGATTGCTCACTTGCTTTTGTCGAGGTTAGATAGGTTCCATTCCACTTTTGAAGCGTTAAATCGATATCACGAATAAAGAGTGTTTCGGATTGACGATGTGGAAGCTTTACGAGAATTAGAACTGCTTCCTGCTCATCAATATTCGTTAAATAATAAAAGTTGCGTTTAATTGAAAATGGATAATTTGCATCTGCTGAACGTCGGATTTCATTTCCGGCAAACTCTATGAATAAACTGAAATCATCCATAGCATCCAGTAATTGTTTTCTTCTTTGTTTTGTTATCATTTTAAACCTCACATTCCTTTGGGTAAAACATCTTGCGATCCTGCTTATTTTCACCATGAACAATCGCCTTAACAATTACAGACATTTCTGAAAGTTCCTTAACTTCACCGTTGTTGCGAAGGATCCAGATGAGCGAGCTTTCTTTGCCTTGATAGGGCTGATATGGCTTTTGTCGCTGGGTATCAACCCAAAAATAATACGACGGATCAAATCCACATAACTCAATATTCTTTTTGACCTGTTGAATCTGCTCTTCGCTTTCAATGTCCTTGTACTCAAACAAATGACGATTCAGCAAGCGTTTAGCCAAATCACTTAAGATTGTATCCGGATGATGTGTAGCAAGCATAAATCCATAGAGACATGCGGCTTCATCCATATTTTGCACATCCTGATTTGTAACTTCTGAATTTTTTAGATACGGTTCAAACATCCGCAATGAATCTACACTTAACGGGCTCTGCTGATACATATCTTTAAGACGATGAAAAAACTGACTTAGCAACGCTTCAAAACTCCGTGATACCGGATGATAATATACCTGCCAATACATATGATATCTTGCCATTATGTAATCTTCAACGGTATGAATGCCACTTTCTTTAATCACGAGTCTTCGCTCTTTTACCCTCATGGTTCTTAGAACTCGTTCAAGATCAAACTGTCCATAACTTGTTCCTGTAAAATACGCATCGCGCAGAAGATAATCCATCCGATCCGCATCAAGTTGACCAGATATCATTTGTGTACAAAGTGGATTGTGATACCTATGTCCGATAATGTCTGCAACCGCATGTGGAAGATCCGGGTGCTCCTTCACTAAAATCTCATGAATGACACTATCACTTTTCAATAGCTGTTCTGTATAAAACTCATGATTCTTCGGACTAATCCATTCAAATGCATGAGAAAAGGGACCATGACCCAGATCATGCAGAAGACCCGCAAGCATGACAGCTAATTGATCAAACTCCGTTAACTGCTCTTTTAACCCTTTGACCTCATCAATCATGCGTCGAACAATCTCATAGACCCCCAACGAATGAGAGAATCTCGAATGTTCAGCCGTATGATAGACCATATAAGTTGGACCAAGTTGATGAATCCGACGTAAACGTTGAAATTCCGGAGCATTGATACTTGCCCATATAACATCATTATCCACATGAATATACTCGTGTATCGGATCTCTCATGACTTTTCGCTCATCCAGTCGTTTCATCAACTCACCTCCAAATTACATTAAACGATTTTTAACTTTATCCGGACCTAATAGAAATAGTGTACTCATTAAATCAGGTCCATGACACTGTCCACTGACAAGAACTCGAATACCCATAAACAATGGTTTCCCTTTAATTCCTGTTTCCTTTTTTACTACATTCATTGTTTCCTTTAGATTTTCAATCGACCAAACTTCCGGAAGATGATTTAGAAATGCTGATTTAACTACCGGAGTTGTTTCCCAAGTTAAGACTTCCTGTGCCTCATCGTCAAAACTGAGTGTCTCTTTGAAGAAAAGTTCAGATAACGTAACGATTTCATGACCATAGGATAGTTGATCATGATAGAGTGCCACAAGCTGATGAATCCATTGCTCACTATATCCGGACAGATCCACTTCTTTTGCCAGGTATGGAACGCTAAGTTCAATCACTTTTTCAATTGGTAATTCCTTGATGTATCGATTGTTGACCCAAGTCAGCTTTTGCTTATCGAACATCGAAGGTGATTTTGATAATCTTTTTTCATCAAAAACACGAATCAGCTCTTCTTTGCTGAAAATTTCCTGTTCTGTTTCTGGAGACCAACCAAGCAGAGCCATAAAGTTAAACATGGCTTCTGGAAGATATCCCAACTCTTTATACTGACTCATATATTGCATAATTGAATGATCACGCTTAGAAAGCTTCTTGCGCTGCTCATTCACAATCAAAGTCATATGTGCAAATTCAGGTGGTTGCCAACCAAACATCTCATACAGCATTAACTGCTTTGGGGTGTTTGACAAATGTTCTTCCCCTCTAAAGACATGAGTGATTGCCATAAGGTAATCATCTATTACCACCGCAAAGTTGTAAGTTGGTATCCCGTTTGTTTTTACTAAAACCCAGTCTCCAATATCCTTAGACTCAAATTTTACCTCTCCACGAATCATATCTGTAAACGTATAGGTTGTTTCATCCGGAACACGAATTCGAATGGTAAAAGGTAATTCCGACTGTTCCTTCAATGCTTTCTCTTCGGATGACATGTGCAGACATTTCCGATTGTATCTTGTGGAAGCATGTCCTGCATCTATCTGCTTCTGATAATCCTCATCAAGCTCTTCTGATGTACAGTAGCACTTATAGGCATGCCCAGCTTCAATCAGCTGATTTGCATACTTCTGATAAAGATCCAAACGCTCCATCTGACGGTATGGTCCATAACCTTTAGGGTTGGATGGTGATTCATCTGGAGTAATACCTAACCAGTTCAGATAATACATCTGGGATTCTTCGCCACCTTTGACATTTCTTTCAATATCTGTGTCTTCAATACGTAAAACAAAGTCACCATCATAGTGCTTTGCAAACAAATAATTAAACAGAGCAGTTCTTGCATTTCCTATATGCAAATGACCTGTTGGGGATGGTGCATAACGCACACGTACTTTATTCATCTTGTTTCTTCCTCTCTAATAAGACAACTGCTTGGGCCATCACACCTTCCTGACGACCCACAAACCCCAGTTTTTCACCACGGGTTGCTTTTACATTGATTGCACTCACATCAACCTGACAAACGTTTGCCAGATTTTTACGCATCGACTCAATAAAAGGTGCCATTTTGGGCTTTTCAATCAGAATCAGACTATCACAGTTTCCTAACCGATATCCTCGCTCATTCATCAGACCAACCACATGACGCAAAAGTTCAATGGAAGATGCTCCTTTGTATTGTGGGTCCGTATCCGGAAAATGCTTTCCTAAATCACCTAAAGCCAAAGCACCTAAGATTGCTTCCGCAATCACATGAGTTAATGCATCCGCATCAGAGTGTCCGTCACAGCCTAATTCACTTTCAATTGTAACGCCACCCAAGACCAGGGGTCTATCCTTGACTAATGGATGGATATCCGTAGACTGTCCAATTCTCATAAATTCACCTCTTTTAACGGTTCAACGATATTATATCATTTCATTCATTTTTTCACATCAAAAAACCGATGCAAGCACCGGTCAATACGCAGATAAATGAACAATCTTCCCACAAAAACGTAAATACTCTGCGATTTGCTCAATCAGACGCCGTTTCATGGATAGTGATAAAGGCGAATAGGCTACCTGACTATGAGCTGGATTATCGGCCAGCCCCACAATAAAATGAATTTCACTACATTCCTGCAGAAACAACTTAATCATTCGGGTTGCTCCATCTGTCGCCTTACTTTCAAGAAGCACCTCTTTCTTGCTTTCATCTTTAACAACTTCAGAAAGCAAATCCTTTACCCGCCCCAGTGTTAAAACACCTTCACTGACAAGATCGATGCCTCGAATAAATGCAGTGGGTGGTAAGTCGTTATTGAAATGAAGCTCCCCACTCATTTCAATCGGTGTTTGGGTGATACGAGAGACAATTTGAGCTGTGGTCCCCCCACATACGATTTTTTTGCCACTCGCACCAAGCAACTGATAGACAATTTCTTTATCCATTTCCTGCTCGCTTGGTGGTCCAACCATAACCACCGATTTCGTTCGCTTAAGAACATGAACCACACACACTGTTGAATCATCCATTGGCTGATTCTGGTATAAGTCATTGACGACATAGAGCAAGTTACGTGCTGTGTCTTTAGCTCGATCCCTCGGTTTAGACGTTGCTAGGATATGGTTTACTATATCTTTTCTTTCAAAACCAAAATTAAGTATGGTTCCAAGCCCCGCATGCAAAATACCATCCGAGATCATCACAATCTGATCGCCAACACAAACATGAAGTCTTGATTCGACAATTTTACGACCTCGGATTTCTCTTACCCGCCGATCAACTAGACATTCACGTTGGTTTCGAAGAATGATTGTCTTCGGATTATCAAACTCTACCAGAATAGCCTCCCCATGATCAAAGAGCTGAAAAGCGGTAAATGTACTATACGCTACCTGACGAATCTGACAAGTTGGAAGTGTCGCGCTCACAGTATCAATAGCTTCTGCCAACTCACAACCTTCAACTAAAAGTGTGGACAAAATGGTGCTCGTAAGTGTCGCAAGAATATTCGCCTTCACTCCACTACCTAATCCATCCGCAAGAACAACGACGGTACTGTTATCAGTATAACTTACGACGACTCGATCCCCACACAGCTCTTCCTGATGTTTGTAAAGAGATTCGTAATGTACATCTGCGGTTACTTTCACAATAACTCATCCTCGACGCTTTTCTTTAATTTTAATAAAGCAATTTTACTTTTTGCGGTTGTTTCCCCAAGTAGACTCGCAATCTCCTGTACCGTCTGCATCTGTTCGTCAATCACCTTTTGAGTTACTTCCATAACGGAGGCTCGGTATTGCTTAATCATTTTTTCTTTATTAAACTTCTCTGTTAAATCCATTAATATGATTAATATAAACTTCTTTTGACCAATCGGAATGCACGCATGATCGAATGTTTTTTCATAATCCGCATATTCTTTGATAAAATAACGAACTTCCTGAAGGTCATTCAAGGCTTCATTCATCTCTTCAGAAGGTAATAAAGCATCGATCGGCCAACTCTTCACTGGATAGTTTGAGCATTTAAGATATCTTTTTGCGGCAGGATTAATTTCAACAATGTGCTTTGATTCATCCAACACAATAATTCCATTGGGTGTATACTCAATAATCTGATTTGAAATGGATTGAGCCTGTTCAAGCGCAAACGGTAAGCATAAGTGAGGATCCGCCTTATGTTCGAGTACAGCTATCGCTTTTTCTTTACATGTATGATAACCGCAGGCACCACAGTTTAACTCTTTAGCTTCCTCATCTTTTCCCAAAGATAGAAGAATACGCTTGATTTCGGATGGATGATGAGACTGAATCATTAATGGAGTTGGATGATATGTATCTTCAATGTGTCGCAAAGATTTAAAATGAAAGAAATGTTTGTCTTTCTGATGTGTGACCAATATCTGCTGCGCTTTCCACTTTGCACTTTTATTATGTTGAAGAAGTGGTCCATTAAGGCATGATCCAACACAGGCCGACATTTCAATGAATACATTTTCAATCTGATGGTTAATAATCGCTTCACAACAGTCCATAACTGAGTCGATGCCATCCACAGCCATCGTCTGATATTTTCCTGTATGGCTCATCATGGTTGACAAAATGCCACTGGTCATCGGGTAACTTCGAGCGATGTCATTCACAAAAGCATCCTTAAAATACTGATCAACAGGATCAGCTGACGTTTGCAATAAATCCAAATCTTCGAAGGTTAATACCGCATCAACCTCACTCGTCTTAGCAGATTCTTCTATTTTGGCTATACAAGGTCCAAGAAACACGACTTTATCCTGTGGATACTTCTCTTTGATTAATTGCGCCGCGACGCGACTTGGTGATTTAACCGGAGCTAATTGACTTACGAGTTGTGGATATCTTGTTTTGATTAAAGACACAATGACCGGACAGCACGTAGTAATGATATTTTCCATAGATCCAAGTTGGCAAAGTCGCTGATACTCATTCGATACCTGAGCTGCTCCCTTCGCCGTTTCTGTTACACTACTAAACCCCATGGATAGCAAATGGTTTTCAAGCATCTCCTTACTTTTTAGCAAAGCAACGAAACTCGGCGCCAATGTTATATGAACTGGAATCTGCTGTTTCAGCCAGGTTTTAACTATATGAGCATCACTTCGAACTCGTTTTGCATCATGAGGACAAACCACATAACAGTTACCACACAGAATACATTCATCTTCAATGATTTCAGGGATTCCCTTTGAAAAGCAAATACTTTTGGTTGGACAACTTCGAACACAATGATGACAATTTTTACAATTTTTCTCTTTGAGTTCGATAATACTCATGATACTTCTCTCTGAATCACATGTCTTAGTTTGCCATCCAGATCCGCTAAACAGACCCCTATCACGGGCTCACCATTCACCTTGACGCCAAGTCCACTGGAGCATAATCCCATGCAAAAGGCTCCCTTAACGGTCACCTTTTCTTCCCAATGTTCTTCCTTAATGATATTTTGAACAAACTCAACCACATTCTGTGCACCACGCACATAACATGAACTTCCAATACAGATTTCAATAATAATCATACTTGTCCTCCTTTATGACGATGCAAATCTATATTAACCTGAGAAAACATATCGATGTTTTCTTTAATGGTTCTTGCTTTTAAAGGAGCATTTTCTTTATCAAATCTAACTTTTATTTTTATAGAGTTATCAATAACCGCCGGACCATTACTACATCCGCCCTTACATGACATTCCTTCGAGAATATTGGCATTGAATCGACCATGTTTCATCAGTAATAACTGCTTCTTACACTCATGACACCCGTCCGCATATTCGGCAGTAAAGGTAAGCCCATCATCTTCTTTCGCAGCTTGAATCAATGCTTTGGAAACGCCTTGTCCATAAGCGAAGTTTCTACCAAAGACAGATGCCTCCTGACGCTTTTCTGCCTCTAGTTCACTTAAATAGATATGCTTGCTTACAAGCATCGCTGCTACTTCTTCGTACGTTAACACATAATCAACATCGGGTTGAGGCACATCTGTCATTGCTTCCTGCTTCTTGGCAACACATGGACCAATAAAAACAACGCCAACCCCTGGATGAACTTTCTTTAAATAACGAGCCATGATAACCATGGGAGAAGCCATAGATGACATGTTCTTTTCATATACTTCCGGGAAATGTTGGCGAGCAAGATTCAAGAATGCAGGACAGCAGGACGTGGTCATCGGAACGTTTTCTTCCATTTTCTCTTTGAGTTCTTCCTTTTCGTGCCAAGCCACAACATCCGCACCAACAGCAACTTCCACTACATCTTGAAAACCAAGCATACGTATGCCTTCTTTGATTTGATCTAGTGACGCCGAATCAAACTGCCCCTGAATTGAAGGGGCCACCATCGCAATCATGGGAGTATCCATTTTAATCAATTGGATAACAGGCACAATCCACGATGCATCCTCGATGGCACCAAAAGGACAAGCCGCCTGACAAGCAGCACAGTTAATACATTTATCTTCATTGATTTTAGCAATTCCACATTCATCCATCGTAATGGCATCGACACAGCAGCTAGCCTTACAAGGTCGCACCGTCTCAACAATCGCATGAAACGCACACGCCTTCACACACGCTCCACATTCTTTACATTTATCATGATTGATAATCGCACGATTACTTCCCATCGTAATAGCATCAAACCTACACGATTTTACACAACTTTTAGCCATACATTTTCGACAGTTATCTGTAATTTGAATCCGTTGGATTGTACATCCATCACAGGCTGCTTCAAGAACCTGAACAATCTGCTTAGGTTTTTTCTCAACTTTCAAACGTACATTCGGTGATTTTCCTTGTGCTAAACGAGTCCGCTGACGGATGATTTCTCGTTCTTTATATACACAGCAGCGAAAGTCCGCTTTTGTGGTTGGAATCAATTTATAGGCCAGCTGATCTTCAATGTCAGGTGTGAGTGTACCTTCATAAGCACTTTTGGATACCTCTCTCAATACATCAAATTTAAACTGTCTAGCTTCATGATCAAACAATCCCATAGATATCATCCTTTCGTTATTTTCTTCACATGTTAGTTATATCACAGTCTAATTACCTCTTCAAGCATTATTTTCATGACAGCGTTTTCATTTCGAAACTTTTTTTAGTACGTAACACAACGAGTATGATATGATAGTTTCAGTTGGAGGGTTACTATGAAATCTATTGTTTTATTTGGTTCTTTCACACACCAAAAAACCTATACATTATCCAATGAGATACAGTCTTATCAGATGGCAAACGAGTCCACTTCCATCGGTGGGCCGATGATGGATATAGCGACGGAGTTCGCCAACCTGTCCTTTGAGACACACTGTATGGTTAAAATGGGAAATGATATCGAGAGTCTTGAGTGCAAGGATCAATTGGACTCCCGGGGAATTTTCACGCAGGCGATTTCTACGGACGCCCCGATGCCAAGTGAGCTAATTGTGGTTACCCCTTCAAATCAATATACCATTCTCTCTTCATCGAGCGTTACTTCCTTCTTGCCAACTGATCAAATTCCATTCGTTTCCTTTGATCATTGTGACTATGGTTTACTTCATGAATTCAATGAAGACTTTCTTCTGCGATTATTTTCAAAAACACCTAAAGTTAAATGGATTATGAACCATGGGTTTCCAAATGCCAATTTACTTAAATATCTTCATGGAATCATACTAAATGAGGCTGAGTTTAGAAAACATTCCAAGGGATTTTCCAAAGAAATGATGTCTCAGATGTTAGTTAATGCGGGTGTCAAATGGATAGTCATTCTATCTGATCGTGATGTATTCGTCTATAATGAGGACTACGAAGAGTTTACTTTCCCCTCTAACCAGCCTATTGGGATTCACAATCCATTGCGGCAATCATTTATTGCTCAATTAATCAATACGCTCTATGAGCATAACTCCATCAAGCAAGCTGTTGAATCTTGTTTATCTTTAACTCCTGTCAACGATAATTAAAAACAACCATAAAACACAAAAAAAGAGTGAGTTTCTTATTGGGACTCACTCTTTTTGATATTTGCACTTAAATTATAGTTTGACAAACTGCTCAATATCCAGAACGAAGATTGTAGCACCACCTACTTGTACTTCGACTGGGAAGGATGCATATCGTCCAATATCATACGATGCGGTCGAAGGAACAATTTCAGTACGGCGTTTACTTTCATTTCCAATGATTTCAATTGCGTGCTCAACTTTCTCATCTTCTGTACCGACAATAATCGTTGTATTCCCTGAACGAAGGAACCCACCGGTTGTTGCGAGGCGAGTAACTGAATAATTTTCTTTGGTCAATGCAGCTGAAACACTTGAGCTGTCATCATTTGAAACAATAGCTAGGATTAATTTCATGAATATTCCTCCTTTATCTACGTCTATTTTATCACATTCCAGGTAAATGTGCATCTTGACTCATCAAAAATGAAATAACTTTCAAAAAAGAGTGGATTTCTCCACTCTACACGTTAAATCTGAAATGCATGACATCACCATCTTGTACGATATATTCTTTGCCTTCCATTCGCATACGACCAGCATCCTTAAGTGCTGATTCACTGCCATATCGGGCAAAATCCTCGATGGAATATGTTTCTGCTTTAATGAACCCACGTTGAAAATCAGTATGAATCACTCCTGCACATTGTGGCGCTTTATACCCTTGTCTAAATGTCCATGCACGTACCTCTTGAGGACCGGCAGTGAAAAAGGTATTTAATCCCAATAATTGGTATGCAGACACGATGATTCGGTCCAGCCCACTTTGAGCAATTCCCAACTCTTCCAAAAATAGACTTTTTTCTTCTTTATCAAGCATCGCAAGTTCTTCTTCAATTTTCGCACATATTGGAATTACCTGATTATTTTCTTCTTGAGCATATGCACTCACGCGCTGAAAGTATTCATTTTCCTGGGGGTGGTTGATTTCCTCTTCAGACATGTTTGCTATGTAGATTACTGGTTTTGCTGTCAGTAGATGAAATCCTCGCAGAATTTCAAGTTCTTCTTTCGAACAGTCGACGGCACGAGCCATCTTCCCTTGCTCAAGTGCTTCTTTCATTCGTTTGAGTAAAGCAAGTTCAAACATCGCATCTTTGTCCTGCGCTTTTGCTTTTCTTTCAACCCGAGAGATTCTTGAATCAACAGATGCCAAATCTGCTAATGCCAATTCTAAATGAATAATTTCAATATCACGAATTGGATCGATGGTTCCCTCTACATGAGTGATTTGCCCATCATCAAAACAGCGAACAACATGACAAATTGCATCCACCTCACGAATATGAGATAAAAACTGATTTCCCAGTCCTTCACCTTTTGAAGCGCCTTTTACAAGACCGGCAATATCTGTGAACTCAAATGTAGTATAAATTGTCTTCTTTGGTTTAAAATGTTCAACGAGTACCTTGATGCGATCATCAGGCACCTCAACAACCCCAACGTTTGGATTGATGGTAGCAAACGGATAGTTCGCAGCCTCAACCTGTGATTGAGTGATAGCATTAAATAGCGTAGATTTCCCTACATTTGGTAATCCAACGATTCCTGCAGTTAGTGGCATAATATCATCCTTTCAGTCGACCGTTCTTTAGTGTACACAATATCAGCTGAAAGTTCAATCATTAATGCCTTCAGATGCTCTTTTTACAACTTTTTTAAGTTTTTTTTCAAATTCACTACGATCAAACATGACAGCTGCACCGCATCCTTCACATTTAATCTTAATATCTGCGCCCATACGAATAATCTTCCAAACATTTGACTTTCGACATGGATGCTGTTTCTTCATCTCGACGATATCATTTAAATCGTACTCCATGATACTCACCTCTTTTTGATAATAGATACTATTATACACCTAAATGAGACAAATATGCTTGAAAAGTATTTGAAAGTAACATTGCAATCGTCATGGGACCAACACCTTTAGGTACAGGAGTCATATACGATGCCACATCCATAGCTTCAGGGACCACATCTCCGATAATCTGATTATCTTCAGTGCGATGAATTCCCACATCAATGACAATTGCATCAGGTTTTACCCAATCCTTCTTTACGAAATGAGGAACACCCACCGCAGCAACAATCACATCACTTGCCTGACAAATCTTTTGAATATCCTTCGATCGTGAGTGGCAAATGGTGACTGTCGCATTGGCAGAAACCATCAGTTGAGCGATAGGTCGACCTACCAGATGACTTCTTCCCAAAACGACCACACTTTTACCAGAGACTGATAAGTTGTAGTACTTTAAAATCTCCATAATTCCTTTGGGGGTACATGGAATAAACGTTTCTTCGTTCATGTGAAGCTTGCCCACATTAATTGGGTGGAATCCATCCACATCCTTATTGGGGTCTATGCCTAAGATGACTTCACGTGAATCCAGATGTTTTGGTAGCGGCAACTGAACCAAAATACCATCCACAGTTTCATCCTTGTTATACTGACGAATGACATCCATCAGCTGTGTCTGTGTTATTTTCTCATCCATCCGCTTGACTTCAGATAAAAACCCAACTTGCTCGCATGCTTTGGCTTTCGCCGCAACATACGTTTGTGAAGCCGGGTCATCACCCACGATAACCACTACGAGCTTTGGCTTTCGAAAGGAAGGGTCCAGTTTTAACATTTTTTCTTTCAACTGCTCTCTAATCGCTTTTGAAACTTCATTCCCTGCTAATATTTGTCCCATAAGACCTCCTGTTATATGATAAAGGTTACCGGACCGTCATTGACCAAGATGACGTCCATCATGGCTGCAAAGACGCCCGTTGAAACCTCAATTCCCATTTGACGTATTTCATGATTAAATCGATCAAACAATGGCTCTGCTAGCCTTGGCTGCTCTGCAGAATCAAAACTAGGGCGATTTCCTTTAGCAACATTCGCTGCTAATGTAAATTGGGAAACACTTAAAATTTTTCCTTGTATGTCCTGAATACTTAAGTTCATTTTACCATAGGAATCCTCAAAGATTCGCATTTTCACGATTTTATTCGCAACTTTAACGACATCTTCTTCTCGATCTCCCTTTTCAATGCCGACCAAAAGCAATAATCCCTGTTGAATTTGTCCCACAATTTCCCCATTTACTTCAACTCTTGCTTCCTTTACTCTCTGTATTACGACTTTCACGAAAATCACCTCGACTTTATTTTACTATTTTTTCAACTCTGTTAGAATAGATACAGGAGTGATTTTTATGAAACAACCCTTAGCCTTCCGCTTGCGCCCCACAAATCTCAATGATATTATCGGCCAAAAACACTTGTTTGGACCCGATGGTGTATTGCGTAAAGCCATGGAAAGTACACAGCTGTTTTCCATGATTTTTTATGGGCCTCCAGGTACCGGAAAAACAACAACAGCATTAACCATGGTAACCATGTTAAAACGACCCTATCGACTATTCAATGCTGTTACCGGAAACAAGAAAGAACTCGATCAGATTTTTGCTGAAGCAAAGATGAGTTCTGGTTTTGTCTTAATTATGGATGAAGTTCACCGATTAAATCGGGATAAACAGGATCATTTGCTTCCTTATGTGGAAGATGGAACTATTACTCTTATCGGCGCAACAACTTCCAATCCTTATTATGCAATAAACGCTGCAATTCGATCCCGTGTGCATCTTTTTGAGTTTAAGCCCTTAAGTGAGATTGATTGTCTTCAGGCAATAACATATGCACTTTCGGCAAAGGAAGGGTTGGACGGGCTGTATTCCATTGAAGATAGTGCCAAACACCATATTGCCTCTGCATGTAACGGAGACTTGCGATTTGCTCTTAACCTTTTGGAAATCAGTGCCATGGCCTCCAAAGGTACCGTGATTACGATAGACACAGTAAAACAGTATGCACGTGTGGCAAATAATGCATCAGAGGATTCAGGAGATGGGTATTATGATTTATTGAGCGGATTTCAAAAGTCGATTCGTGGAAGCGATGTGGATGGAGCGTTGTATTATCTTGCAAGACTGATTCAGGCCGGTGATCTGGATTCCATTGAGCGAAGACTGCTTGTGATTGCCTATGAAGACATCGGATTAGCTAATCCCGCATGTGTCGCAAGAACCATTTCTGCAATCGACGCTGCTAAGCGAGTGGGTTTCCCTGAAGCTAGAATTCCATTATCTGTTGCTGTGGTCGATCTTGCGGCTTCACCTAAGTCTAAAACCGCTTATGAAGCGCTGGACCGTGCGTTACAGGTTGTTTCTGAGAATCCCGGACAAATACCTGCTTATCTTCGTTTGACTCCTGTTGGACTCAATGAGGAGGATAAATATCCCTATGATCAACCTTCGATTTGGCCAAGGCTCGCGTATCTCCCCGAGCACTTGAGGGATACGCACTTCTACATACCAAACAGAGCAAGTCCATATGAGAAGATTGTTGGAGAAAATGTAGAAAAACTCCGTCAGTTTAAACGGAGTTATCATGTGAAAGCATTAAAAAAAGGAGGCCGTTAGGTCTCCTTTAATCATAAATTACTTAATGTCTCTAGCGTAACCAGCAGCAGCTTCAACAGCAGCTTGGTAACTTTCGATTGTAATTGTTACAGATGTTTTAAGATCATCACCACTTGGTACGTGTAAGTGAGTTGCATCTCTTTCAAATGTAGGGATAGCTTTGATTTCAGCAATTGTTTTTCCAGTAAAGTAAGCTTCTAAAGCTTGAGCTTGCTCATACCATTCTTTGCCGATTTCAGAACGAGCTTTCATACCGTAAGCATCGCCTTTTTCCTTCTTTGTAGGAGCAGCTTCAGCTTTGTCGATTGTTCCATCAGTTAAGAAAGTTCCTTGGTTTTGAGCAACATCGATAAATGTCCACAATACTTTTCCGTCTTTGTCCAAAGCAACACCTGCATAAGTTGTGTTCACTTGAATGCGACCAGCAGCATCAGCAGTAGCAGCGCGTGGAACTACAGAAGTAACAGATCCGCTACCAACCTTTGCAACACCTTTAAGTTCTACAGCAGCTTCAGCAGCTTTTTTAACAGCAGCGATGTAACCATCAACAGTAATTGTTACCGAAGTTTTAAGATCGTCACCTGAAGGTTTGTTTTCTGCCAAAGGCATAACCAATACTTCAGCCAAAGTCTTTCCAACCATCCAATCTTCTAATGATTTGATTTGCTCATCCCATTCTGCCTTAGCAACTTGGGAAGCATTTTTCATACCGTAGTCAGCGCCTCTTTCCTTTTTAGTAGGACGAGCCTCTGCTTTAACGATAGCACCTGTTAAATCAAATGTACCTTCATTTTGTGCGGTATCAATGTCAACGCTGACAAATTTTCCGTCTTTGTCCATAACAACTGTTGCATATGTAACATTTGCTTGGATACGTCCAGCTGGTGTTTCAGCAGCAGCACGACCACTTACTGTAGTAACACTTGCAGTTCCAACTTTGTATACTGGTTCTTCTTTTGCACAACCTGCGAATACAAGAAGTGCAGCAGCAACTAATAATAATAATTTTTTCATCTAAGAATTCCTCCTTTGCAAGTGCAATTATAAATGGTTCAAAACCTCTTGTCAATGATGTTTTGTTATCATTTTCACTTTTGTTTTATGAAACTTCGAAGTTTGTGAAATGTGTATACTATTGTACACAATAGTCATTTTTTTTCACATTTAGCTTGTTTGCTTCCTCGAATCAAATGATCTCTATAGTACTGTTCACCCCACTGAACAACGATCATCCAAGTCCCTAAAGATAGTGATAAAGATAGAATCACTTCAACTAAAGATGCTTGATAAAACAAAAAGCGCATAGGCATAAACAACATCGAAAAGATTGGGATAAACGAAAGAATGTAACCGACTCCATCATTCATCTGATTCGGTGTGTTCAGGAATATGGAGGAGTAATAAATCAATAATAATGCTAAGTAGAAGGGCCCTTGTACACTCCCCGCTTCTTCGATATGTTCAATACGAATACTAATAACAACCATAATTATTTGAACCACAAGAATTCCTAAAAATAGAAAAAGAAATCCAACCATCAAGCCTGTCACCCATTGACTTGAAAGATTTAGACTCACCATCCACTCTTTAAATGAAACAAAGTGAACAGGTAGCCACTGAATCTGATACAGCATTTGAAACAGACCTCTTCCCTGATCAAATAGTTGTCGAATCAATAACCAGAATAGAGCAATTCCTACATAACTCATAGTTTGAAGAATCACACTCAGCCAACCGATGAACATTTTCGCGTAATAGTGAGACTTAAAACTAACCGAAGTCAAAATAAGTTCCAGCATATTGGATGTCTTTTCCACCACAATTTCATTAGCCATAGCTGACGAAAAACTTAACATCATAAAATACATCGTTGTAATTAAAATAAAACCTGAATGATCATCCTTTTTCGGTGGAAGATAGGTCATTTCTATTTCCGGTGTCATTACATGAATCATTTCTTGCTGGACTGAAGCCGGATATTTCTGTATTTCTGAAAATGTATGATATTGAGTGATCCACGCTTCAATCTGATACGCATGGTATTGTGATAATGTTGGGTGGATGTACACTTGAATCGATTGATCATGAAAATGTATCTGGATTTTAGCATCATCCTTTGCTTCAACAAAAACATAACCCGGTTCAATCTGTTTTCCAAGAAATTGAGCCAGTTCTTCAGGTGCAGCTATTTCAACAGGATTGACCCAGTCATAAGCAATGGATGAAATCCATGTATCTGAGAAACATAAAGCCCCTGAAATAAAGAAGGTAAACCCCAAAAGCAATAAGGCTACTGGATTACTTAGCCTACGCCTTAACGAAAACTCAATCAATGTTTTCATATCTATCCCCTAACAAGTCCTTTAAAGTTAAGGATTCAACTTTCATCGTCTCATACTCCCGGATTTTTACTGCAGATAGGAACATTTTTTGTGCCAGTTTCTGTTCCCTAAAGACATATTTTGTGTAATGTCCATCTGAAATCACCTTACAGACCCCCTCGACGTCACTATGTTTACGATAGGGATCATCGGATATAGTAATTGTAATCTGAGGATGGGCATCTTTGATATCTTTTATACGTCCGGAATATTTGACCTTTGAGTGTTCAAGCACTAAGACACGGTCACATAAATGCTCGATTTCTTCGAATTGGTGACTCGACAAAAGAATGATGCATCCAGTTTTTCTATGCTCATAAATAACTTTTTTTATTAACTCGACATTATCCACATCTAATCCAGTCAGTGGCTCATCCAAAATCAGTAACTTAGGTTTATGGATAAGAGCACAGATAAACTGTATTTTTTGCTGGTTACCCTTAGAACATTCTTTCAATCTTTTATTTCGTATGTTCTGTGCCTCTAGTTTGTCAAACCAGTAATCCATCTCTCTATAAATGTCTGCCATTTTCATGTTTTTGAGCTTCGCAAAAAACATCACAAGTTCCCAAGCCCTCAAATCCTGAATCACACTTCGCTCCTCCGGGACATATCCAATATCTGAAAGCAACAAACGTTCTCCGTGTAAAGTGACTTCTCCACTATCCATGGGTATCAGTTGCAGCAAGCAACGAAAAAGAGTAGTCTTACCACTGCCATTTCTCCCCAAAACACCACAGATTTCCTGTTCCATCACGTTCAGATGAATTGATTGGCATCCCTGTTTATCACCATATAATTTACTTACACCTTTTATCTCTAGCATCAAATCACCTCATATTCACATATGAGATTCAATTTGGTTTCCCTACAAAAAAAAACAGTGCTCTCACACTGTTAACACTCTACTTAATAAACGTCTTTTCTTTCTTCTTTTTTAAGCATCCCCATGTTGATGTGACAATAGCCACTTGGATTCTTTAATAAATAGTCCTGGTGATAATCTTCAGCATCAAAGAACTTATCCAGTTTTTCAATTTCAACCACAATTGGTTTTTTATAATCTTTTTGCTTCATTGATACATACTCACGAATAATCGGCTCGTCCATTTCATCCATAAAATAGATCCCTGTCCGATATTGTGTACCTATATCATTCCCTTGACGATTTAATGTTGTTGGGTCAATCATTCTGAACAGATGTTCAAGAATCATTTCCAATGAGATGACTTGCTCGTCATACCTTACAAAAACGACTTCGGCATGATCCGTTCTTCCTGTACAAACTTCCTGATAACTAGGGTTGTCCTTAATCCCTTGAGCATATCCTGCCTTCGATGATATAACACCTTTAGCACGTCGATAATACTCCTGAACACCCCAGAAACAACCTCCAGCTAATACGATTTCTTTCATTCTGATTCCTCCGTCAATTTACTGACTA
>WPCK01368533.1_pt1 | contig 25799 bp, 17 predicted proteins | sample 5399851 | NCBI WGS metagenome assembly WPCK01 (sample SAMN12869471, study PRJNA574797) | sludge metagenome | isolation source: wastewater treatment of pH11 | place: China:Beijing | collected 2019-05-20 | reverse complement strand
GTGGGAGATCTCAGACGGAAATGACCCCTCCTATGTGGAAGCCTACCGCCGCGAAGTCGAAGCCCGCATTAAAGCTCTTGCCGAAACCCACCCCGCTGTCCGGAAAATCAAAAATAACGAACCTCTCACCGATTACGACCTCGAACAGCTTGAGGAAACCCTCCTGAACGCAGCCCTCGCCCCTGACAACCCGAAACTTTCCAGCCTAGCCAGCCTTTTCGACCTCTACCCCAGCCAGCAGGCTTCGCTTACGGACTTCATTCGCCAGGTGCTGGGCCTCTACTCCTCCCCCTCCCCCGACGCCCTGATCAAAGACGCCTTCCAGACCTACATAATCGGAAACAATAAACACTATTCCTCAGACCAGCTCAACTTCATCCTGACCCTCCAGACCGTCTTCCTGAAAAAGAAGCACATCGAATACTCCACCCTCTGGCAGCCCCCCTTCACCAACTTCGGCACAACTTCCCCCTTCCCGATGTTCACTCAGGAAGAATTAACTTCTTTTATAAATATCTGTACTGGGTTAGAAAAAGAAATTTTTGAATAAATATTTAAATCGTTATTCTGTATGGCAGGTGATAGTTTGAGTAAAAGAATTCCCAAAAGATCAAAGGAATTATTAAATAAATCTATTGAGAGCTGCTTACTTGCTGTTGAGGTATACAATAAACCACAAACTAAGTTCCGATCAGGCGGCTACATTGTTCTAATGACAATTGCATACACATCACTATTTCATGCCATCTTTGAAAAATATAGAATAAAGTATTACCACAGGGAAAAAGGCTCAAACAAATACATAGTAATTGACGGTGAACACAAAGCATGGGAACTTTCTGACTGCTTAAAAGAATATTTTAAAAATTGTGGAAAAGAAGAGTTGCCTATCAGAAAAAACGTTGAGTTTTTCATACCTTTAAGGAACAAAATTGAACATCGCTTTATGCCAGAACTGGACGATGAAATATTTGGCGAGTGCCAAGCACTGTTACATAACTTTGAATACATACTTATAAAGGAATTTGGGGAAAAATATGCGATCAGAGAAAACCTAGTTTTTTCCCTACAATTTGCAAAAACTTATCCTTCATCTAAAGGAAAAGAAAGCCTTGTAAAGCAAAATAAAGGATTTGAAAAAATAAAGAGTTATATAACGGATTTCAGGAATTCTTTAGATGAAGAAACCTATTCTGATCAAAAGTATCGTTTTAATGTGTTTTTACTCCCTAAATTAGTAAGCAACAAAAATAAGGCAGAATACGCTATTGAATGGGTTGAATATGATCCAAACGATCCTGAAGGAATGAAAAATTATGAACGAATCGTTGGTATCATAAGTGAAAAAGTAAAACCTGTTTCGAATTCTGGATGTCTTAGAGCTAAAGAAGTTTGTGATCTCGTAAAAAAGGAGCTTAGAAAAGTATATGGAGAGGACTTTAAATTTAGCTATTCGACACATCATCCTATTTGTTGTACCCACTACAAAATCAGACCAAAAAAAGAGGATCAAAATCCAGAAAAAACAAACCCAAGTTTTTGTGTATATGACGACGTTCATAAAGACTATGTATACACTAAGGAATGGGTAGATTTTTTAGTCAAAAAGTTATCCGACAGAGAAGAATTAATTAAAATATTACCTACTTTAAAGAGCCAAATTCAAAGGTTGGACAATGAAAAAACAAGCGATTCTACCCCGCAATTAGAAAACAATGAAATTGAAACTGAAACATATCTTTGATTTTGAATAGGGAAAAAAGTAGATCTGCAAAAGCATTGAAAAAAATCTGTGTATGTGAAGGTTGAAAAATGGAAAAAAAACTGCCTGAAGGATGGAAAGAATATAAGATAAAAGATATTGGGGATGTAGTAACAGGAAGTACTCCTCCAAAAAAAGACCCAGAAAATTATGGTGGAGTTTTACCTTGGATAAAACCTCCTGATCTGGATATAGATAAATTTGTATCTACTTCAGAAGAAACAATTTCAGAAACGGGGAGAAAAAAAGTAAGGTTATTACCTAAAGGCTCGGTTTTAGTCTCTTGCATTGGCAACATTGGTAAAGTTGCTATTGCAGATACAGAATTATGTACAAATCAACAGATAAATAGCATAATTCCGGATGAAAATATAGTTGTTTCCGATTTTTTGTACTACACAATTAAAAAAATACGTCCTTATCTTGAAAATATTGCTTCTTCTGCTGTAGTTCCATTGTTGAATAAAACTGATTTTTCCAACATCAATATAAAATTGCCACCTCTCGAAACCCAGAAAAAAATCGTCTCCATCCTCGAAAAAGCCGAAGAAACGAGAAAACTTCGGGCACAGGCGGATGAGTTGACTCAGAAACTTCTTCAGAGTGTGTTTTTGGAGATGTTTGGAGATCCAGTAAAGAATTCAAGAGAATGGAAATTGCATAAATTGGGAGAAATCGGTAATTGGACAAGCGGAGGTACTCCTTCTAGGTCAAAGCCTGAATACTTCCATGGAGAAATCCCTTGGTTTACTGCTGGAGAATTAAATGATTCTTATGTATACGGTTCAAAAGAAAAAATCACAAAAGAAGCCCTGAATTCATCATCAGCTAAGCTTTTCCCTGCTGGCACTATGCTTATAGGAATGTACGATACTGCAGCATTTAAAATGGGAATATTAAAGAATCCTGCTTCATCGAATCAAGCGTGTGCAGCTTTCTCTCCGAAAGTAGAAGTAATAAACACTCTTTTTGCCTTATATTTGTTCAAAGAAATGAAAGATTCATTTTTATCTCAGCGGAGAGGGATTAGGCAAAAGAATCTTAGTCAAAGTATTATAAAAAAGTTTGAAGTTCCCGTACCTCCGATTGAACTACAAAAACAATTTGCAGATATGGTACAAAAAATAGATCAAATAAAGGAATCTCAAAAACAGTCCTCCCTTGAAACCAATAACCTCTTCGACGCCCTCATGCAGAAAGCCTTCACAGGGAAACTGGTTTCATAAGCATGAATTGTAAGAAATTGAATCTTGAACTCTGACCCTTAAAACCGTATTAGCTTTATCGAACCGTTCTTGTCACGCTCGACGAAGGAGAGCGGCCTTTCCCAAAATGATAAAAAAGAAGAAATAAAGATAAAAAGAGAAGTAATAGGCAAATAATAACTCATTAAGGTTTTATCGTTCATCTTTGCTTTTTAAATCTTCTTTTTCCTGTTTTCCACTTTTTTATTCCTTCTTCTTTCAACTTCTTTTTTGTGCAGGGCCGCCAGACAAGCTGGCGGAGGTTTTCGATCCCAGGTGAATTTAAAAACCTTTTTTGGAGTAGAAGGATATTTCCTTACCTTTAAACCCATGAAATCCGGTTTTTCTGGAATATTTGAAGGGGATGTTGGAGAAAGTTTATGAATCTCCATTACCCTCTTAAGCCAGTTTCCTCAATATTTTTTCCGATTTTGCAGTAAACTCCTCTGCTTCTTCATTCCGGTTCAGGTCTGAGAGAGTTTTTGCATACTCCCTGAAAATTCCAGCCAACTCTGCCAGATAGCCAGAGTCTTCCGACTCTTCCTCATATCCTTCTCCAAGAATAACAGAGGCCAGGTCCAGGGATTCTTCTGTGCTGTCTTCCATTTCTTCTTTATCTACTCCTTCAAGGAAATCGAGAGCCACATCCATGGATTCTTTCGCACTCTCGTATTTCTTTAAAAGGAGGAGGGTCTTTCCGCGTTCCATGAGTTCGGAGGCCAGCGTCGCCTTAACAGAAAAAGGCCAGAGTTCGTCATCAAAAATCATCCCATAATATTCAAGGGCTTTTGAATACTGCTCCTGTGCGAGCTCCTCTTCTCCAATTTCCGCATAAAGGGAACCCAGTTTATCATAGGCATTGCTCTTGGCTTTCAGGTCCTTCCAGTTTGCCAGAAGATCAATAAGTTCCTCCATGACCTCAACAACACGCTCTTGAAATTGAATCGCGGATTTATAGTCCTGTCGAATTATATAGTAATCAACAAGTTTTCCAAGGGCATAGGCCAGGTCATATATATAGGTCTCACCATCAGGAAGCAGCTCAAATGCTTTCTCCCTTATGTCCAGAATTTTTTCGTAATACTGCCTTTCAGTTTCGGGATCCATCTTTTCTGGCTTAAAATACTCATATAGATCTCCAATAGCTTTGAAAACTCTGGCAATTTCCAGGTTTGAATCCTCATCTTCGGGGTCCTTCTCCAGAAGGATCTCATAGACCTTTATTTCGTTCAAGTAACACTTTTCTGCATTCTCGATACTGTCTACCATTTTAAAGTGTTTTGCAAGCTCACTAAAGGTATTCGAAAGGGTATGTTTAAGAACCGAACTCTCCTGCTCATTTAAATTGGAAGTCCTGTAAATATCCAGGGCTTTATCGTACAGGTCCTGGCCCTCGTCCGGCTTACCCATGGAATTCATTACCGCTCCCTTTTGCAGTAGAACACGGCACAGGATGTCCGTCCTCTTTGTTTTTTCCGCCAGTTTTTCGGCTTTATCAAGTTTTTCAAGGGCTTTTTTGTACCTCTCCTTTCCAAATAGAGAAGATGCATCACTTAAAGTCCTAACCATTAAATCCTCAGCCTGTCTGGACATGTAGATAAATTGGAACTAGGATTATTTAGAATTAAGTGAAAATGGAAAAACAAATTCTCGATTTACTCTAATTACCCGAATTACCTGAAGATAACTTCAGCGCAGTGATGTCCTGTGAGGTAGGTGATTCTGGCAGCCTCTTATCCATATGTATATATATCGTTTCATATTTACTATATAAATAAGTACAGCAGGTATAAATTTAAACTGGAATATATATAGTCATCAAAGACTTTTTCCCGCATGGAGAGTTAAGGGGACATCAGGGATACGTTTTAGATAAAATTCAGGAAGGCCCTGACAGGGGAAAAATCAATTTTATAATTCAGGCTCCGACAGGTTCGGGAAAAACTGCGCTGTCTATTGCAATTGCCAGGTATTTTAAAAATGCTTACATCTGCACAAACCAGAAGTCTCTTCAGAAACAATATTTTTTATAAATACAGAACTGCTATTTCAGTATGCCAGAGTATTGGAAGGTCTATAAGGTCGGAAGAAGACTGGGCTTACACATTTACCCTGGATTCAAGGTTCCCAAAATATATTTCAGACCATAGAAACCTGATAAATGAATCTGTTAGTTTTTACGAGAAAAGAATCCCTGACTTTCCTTCCGAAAAATCAATACAAAAATTGAAGAACGAAATATTTAGGAATTTACCATTTTGAAAAAATATTTTACTATGAGTGCATTAGAGATTAATATGAAAAAGTTAAGCATAGGAACCCATAACTGAGTAACTATTTTTCAACCAATTCTAAACAGCGAAGAGCCGTCTTCTTCATTTATATCGCCGGTATATTCGCGGTATACTACGTATTTGCCATTTGCTTTCTTTATGCATCTAACTCCGAGCCCGCTCTTTTTAATCATGGCTTTTCTTTTCTCGGCATCGGATTTTTCAAGCCCGAAATAGCTCAGTTCATCGAGCATATAGGTTTTGCCGTTAAATTCTCTGAAGGTTTTGTGCATAACATCACAGGTCTACATGGTTTTTAAATTTCATTTTTTATTCATCAGTATCCTTTTCGCCACAGTCCTCTTCAGCCAGTTTCCTGTATATTTCCTTGGATTTTGTACTGTAATCGTCTGCTTCCTCATTCCTTCCAAGTTTTGAGAGTAACTTTGCGTATTTCCCGAATGTTTCCGCCTGGTTTATCTTATATATGGGGTTATCCGGTTCTTCATCAAGGAGGACTTCATTTATGTCCAGGGCTCTTTTAAAGGACTGCTTAGATTTTTCATACTCCTCGATAAGATAATACACTTCCCCGGCATCGGTATAATTGATTCCTGCTTTTTCCCGGTATTCGGCATTTTCGGGATTTTCGGGATTTGATTCGAGCAATTTTTCCACTGCTGGGAGCAGTGAATCAAAGATTTTAGCCGCTTCCTCAAAGTTCTCCAGGGATTGTTGCAGCCTTCCACTCTGGTGAAGTGCTTCACATATGAAAGGATAGTTTTCCGGCTCTTTCGGGTTTTTTTCATACTCGTTTTCAAAGAATTCAAGGGCAAGGTCAAGGGCTCCTTTCGCGCTGTCGTATTTCCTGGAATTAAGAAGGTCTATTCCACGGCCCTGCACATCAAAAGCCAGGATTTGCTTTACCGGAAGGGAGATTTTTTCATCGTGTAATAATCTTGAGAAAAGTTCCTCCGCCTTTGAATATTGTTGCTTCTCCAGTTCTATTTCCCCTATTTGTCCATATAAATACCCTAACTGATACAGAGAATTAGTAAGAGTCATTATATAGATCCATTCGACGGGATTATCTCTTACCGCCTGTTCCTTGATCTCGATAATGCGCCGGTAATATGGAACTGCATCAATGTACCTTTCCTGAGCTGCAAATGAATCTCCAATTTTGCCCAGTGTCCTGACAAGCTCATCCTGGCATGTTGAATCGTCAGGATATCGTCCAAATTCTTTTTCGTTTAGTTTGAGGGCTTTTTCGTAGTATTCCCTGGCAATTTCAAATTCTGCATCTTCGGTTTCGTCTTCGGATTCCACATCTTCATGCTCCACTTTTGCATACATGTCCCCAAGAGCCGTGAGGACGTCCGAAATGCCAATCTCAAAATCAGTTGACTCCGGGTTTTCGGAAAGCAGCATTTCATATCCTTCAATCGCCTTTTCATAGTATTCTTTTGCTTGATCCCTATCTCCTGCTTCAGCATAGAGGTTCCCTATCTGCGTGAAGGTATCGATAATCTCCATTTTGAGGTCTTCATCCTCGGGACCATTTTCGAAGAGGGACTCATAAATTTTAATCTTATACATATAGCATTGTTTTGCTTTCTCGATGCGCTTTATTTTTGCAAAAAGTTTCCCAAGGTTGCCGAAAGTTTCTGTAAGTTTAAACTGATAATCCTGGTCATCCGGGTACTTTCCTGTCATACCTTCAAAGTTTGCGAGCGCTTTTTCATAGAACGAATTTGCTTTTTCGGGGTCTCCGGATTCCGAATAATTGAGCCCGATTTCCTCGTAAATTTTACCTCTGTTAACAAGAAATGCAGCGTCCTCAGGGTTTTTGCGTAAGTTATCTTCTACTATTGAAAGAGCCTGCAGGTAAGTTTCTTCCATTTTTTCAGGGTATCCCTGTATCGACTGGAGGTCTCCTAAATACCCATATGAGAAAATAAAATAATGAATTACAATCTCGTTATCTGGGTATTTTTCAAGAAGACTCCTGTAAATCTCCTGTAACTGGTCATAGAGTTTTTTCGCATCTTCAAAAAGCTCATTTTCCAGAAATTCTTCTCCAAGTTTCCTCACAAATAAATCCAGCTGCTCTAAAATATTCGGATTTTCGGGCTGGAGAATTAATATTTTTCTGAAAGTTTCCAGGGTACTGTTGGTAAGCGGGATTTGCTTTTCAGGTTGACCGATAATTAAAAAATAAGCACCAATATTTTTCAGGGTTTTTAAATAATTCAACAAATACTCAGAGTTTTCAGGCTGCTCCGCAATCAGTTTATTATATTCATCAGTTATCCCATCAAATAATTTATTTGTACGTCCATAAGACTTCTCTGCTGCCGAAAAACTATCTCTATCTTCAAGATTAGTTCCAATGAGACCAATGGAATTATAAAGACATTTCTGATAGGAGGAATCCTGGGGTTCATTTAAAAAAAGGCGTGATGAAATATCCAGAGCTTTTTCATACAGCTCCAGAGCTTCTTCTGGATAATCCATGGAATCCATAACCTCTCCTTTGTGGAGCAGAACACGGCACATAAGGTCCGAACTTTTTGCCTTTTCCGCCAGTTTTTCAGCTTTATTAAGCTTCTCAAGTGCCTTTTCATATTTCTCCTTTTCAAAAAGAGTGGATGCATTCATCAATTCCCTGACTGTTAAATCTACGAGCCGCCTGGACATAAAGGTAATTTGGAGCTCAGAGTATTAGAATTAAATGTATCTTCCAGAAGTTCCTGCAAAAACGGTAAACTTCATAATATCTCAGGTAAGAAACACTCGACATGCATGAAATTCTCAACTGCTTCACGATTTCCCAGCAACAAGCAGCTATTTCCAGACAGACACTTAGTTCTGCACAATAGAAGACTCAATGAAAAGAAAACTGAATGAAAAAACCTAATTTTTAGGTTTAGATCTTGCTTTCAGGTAGACAGAATAACCTCAGGCTCTTCTTTTATATCAAAGCACAACATTTAAAACACAACACCCGAAACTAACGCTCAAAACAAGTTAAAAAAACAGGTTAAAAACGAACCAAAAAACAAGTAAAAAACAAGTGATCACATGAGACTCCCACCCGAAAAAAAGTCAAAAATAGATGCCCTCTGGGATAGGTTCTGGAGCGGCGGGCTGTCCAACCCTTTGCAGTCCATTGAGCAGATGTCGTACCTCATTTTCATGAAAAGGCTTGAGGATATGGACGTGCTGGAGCAGAGGCGGGCGAATGCTACCGGAAAGGCTTATATTTCTATTTTTGAAGGGCACGAGGAGTGCAGGTGGTCGGAATGGAAACACAAATCTGCTGAGGAGATGCTTAAGCATGTCAGAGATGTCGTGTTTCCGTTTATCAAGAATATTCATGATGGGGAGAAGACGCTTTTTTCCCAGCATATGAAAGATGCCGTGTTCATTATCCCGAAACCTTCTCTTGTACAGGAGGCCGTAGGAATCATTGACGAGCTCGACATTTCGGGACAGACTTCTGATGTGCAGGGAGACATTTACGAATATCTCTTAAGCCAGCTCGCAACCGCAGGCAAGAACGGGCAGTTCAGGACTCCAAGGCACATAATCAGGATGATAGTCGAGCTTGTAGACCCTGATGTCAATGACAGGATCTGCGACCCTGCGTGCGGGACTGCCGGTTTCCTGTTTACTGCTTACAGGTATATCCTCAAAAAGTACACAAGTCCCGATATGGTGACAGAAGACGAGGAAGGGGACTGGCACGGCCTTATCGGAGACCATATAACCGAGCAGAACGCATGGGATAAGCTGCACCAGGACACATTCTACGGCTTTGATTTTGACTCTACTATGGTCCGGATTGCGCTCATGAACATGGTTTTGCACGGAATTAAAGCCCCTCATATCGAATCTACCGACACGCTCTCAAACCAGTACAGCGGAGAAGAAGCATTTACAGTCATTCTTGCAAACCCGCCCTTCAAGGGGAGCATTGATAAAAACGACATCAATGACAGGCTGACACTTGGCACAACAAAAACCGAACTCCTTTTCGTAGAAAAAATGTACAGGATGCTCGAAATCGGAGGTAAGTGCGGCGTAATCGTTCCCGACGGCGTGCTCTTTGGAAGCTCGAATGCTCACAGGGACCTCCGAAAGCTCCTGCTCGAAAAATGTCAGCTCGAAGGAATAGTTTCCATGCCTTCGGGCGTATTCAAGCCGTATGCAGGAGTCTCAACTGCAGTGCTCATCTTTACAAACGGCGGGAATACGGAAAAAGTCTGGTTCTATGATATGGAAGCCGACGGCTATTCCCTGGATGATAAACGAACTCCACTTGACAGAAAAGGAGATATCCCGGATATCATCGAAAGATTCAGAAACCGTAGAGAAGAAAACCCGACCGATAGAAAAGGAAAATGCTTTTACGTGCCAGCCGAAGAAATTAAAGCTAATAATTACGATCTTTCGATTTCCAGGTACAAAGAAATCGAGTATGAAGAAATCAGGTACGAAAAGCCCGAGATTATCATTGAAAAAATAGAGGAACTCGAAGGAAAAATCCTGGGAAATATTGCGGAATTAAAAAGGATGCTCAATCAGGATTTATAAGTCAGGCATAAATCCTAAAAAAACACCAGTCCAGATAAAGTATAAGTTTTAATCAAGCACAAATTTTAATCAGGCATAAGTTCTGCAACCCGAGTAAAAAATGATAAACCCTTAAAAATAAAGATTAAAATAGATTTAACTTAAAACTCCAGTTCCAGCCCTACAGGACAGTGGTCCGAACCCATAATTTCAGGGTAAATAGAGGCAGATTTCACGTTTTCTCTGAGATTTTCGCTGACAAAAACATAATCCAGGCGCCAGCCGACGTTTCTGCTGCGTGCGCCGGTTCTCATTGACCACCAGGAATAGTTACCGCCTTCAGGGTTGAACATGCGGAAGCTATCAAGGTATCCGGCTGCAAGGAATTTATCCATCCATGCCCGCTCTTCGGGGAGAAATCCTGAAATCATTTCGTTTTGTTTCGGGCGGGCAAGGTCAATTTCTTTGTGGGCTGTATTCACGTCCCCACAGATTACAAGCTTTTTACCTTCGGATTTAAGGGCATTTGCATAGTCCAGAAAAGCATCATAAAAAGCCATTTTATATCCCAGGCGTTCCTGAGAAGCTTTGCCGTTAGGGAAGTAGATGTTAAGCAGGACGAAATCTTCGTAGTCGGTCCTCAGAAAGCGGCCTTCCCTGTCAAATACCTCGATGCCCATACCTTTTTCGAGCTTAATGGGTTTATTTTTTGAAAAAGTTCCGACCCCGCTGTAACCGTTCTGCTCTGCGGAAACAAAATAATTATAGTAACCCTGGATGTTCTTAACTTCTCGAGGAAGCTTATCCTGAGAAACTTTTGTCTCCTGAACGCATACAATATCAAACCGGTGCTCGAGCAAAAGGTCAAGGAAGCCTTTTTTAACAGCGGCCCGGAGGCCGTTTACGTTCCAGGAAATAAGGTTATAGTGTTCCGGCATTTTTACCCCTTTTTAAATATTTTTCATTTTTTTACATTTATTAACTGTTTTTCATTTTTCGTTTATTTACTTACCTTTCATTTTTTACGCTTATTAACCTGTTTTTTATTTTTACACCTGTTTGCATCTTTTCCATTTTTTATATTTAGATCTTATTACATCTTTTGTTTTTTCTTTGCTTAGTCCTGCGTTCCATAATTTTCGGATAAAATCGATATAAAGTTATTAAGGCTTGAACATAATGTAGAGAGATTAAAAGAACCAGAATTTAAAAGAATTGTGAAGTTATAAAGAAATTATTGATTTGCAAGCTAAAGCCATGAAAAATTCAGATCACTTAAAAATTATCCCTTAAAAATTATCCGGGATTTAGTAAACAGGGTTTCTTCAAACAATTTCCAAACAACATAGTGAAAAAATAAAATAACACCTGTGATAATTATTATGACTATATATAAAAGAAGATCTGACGAAAGCTTTTCAAAATTCTGATAAAGGCTCTTAAGGGTTTTTCAATATTGAATAGAAATCTAAAAAATAGGGAAGTCATATGGATTTAATAAAGATTATATGTGGAATGCTTGCAGTTGCCATTTTTCTGGGCATACTTACCTGTGGGGCTCACGATGAGAGGAAAGCAATTGCGGATGAGCCCGAAAATGAAAATGTAAGTGTATCTGCTGCAGGGGTAACAGGAGAAATAGCAGGAAAAGATCATGCCTCAGAAGAGAACACAAGTTCGGAACCGGCCGTTATGAAACCTGCACCTCCGGACTCTCTTATCCTTGCACAGGGTGAGAGTAAAATGGCAACTGAGAGGAGGGACATAGAAAATAAAGTCAGGGCTACAGTCAGGCTCCTTGATGCACGGGGAGAAGAACTTTTTGCTTCATTCAGAGAGGAAGAGTCTCCCTGGAACAACGATGACTTCTGTGTTTTTGTCTGGACAATAAACGGGACTCAGCTGGTCTGTCCTCAGGATAAGGACAGTGAAGGAAAGGACATGAAAGGGCTTCTTGATGCAGACGGAAAACCCATAGGTGAACTCTTTATAAAAGCAGCCAAGAGTGAAAGCGGAGAAGGCTGGATAGATTATAACTGGCAGGATCCGGGCATCTCCGAGACTTACCGCAAACTTACTTTCGTAAAAAAATCTACCTTCGGAGGGCAGTCTTACATCGTGGGTTCAAGTTTTTATGTGGACGATCATATAATGTGCAGAAACCTCAGCGACTGCAAGTATCTTGAGGAGCCGGGAAATATTCATGCTGTGGAGCTGCTGAACCCTGAAAATCCCGGCCAGAACCTTGACCTCGATTACAGCATAGCTCATTCGATTGTCAAGCCCGGAGAAAATATTGCTCCCCACCTGATGAAAAACCCCGAAGTCCATTATATCCTTGAAGGAGAAGGCATCCTGTATATAGACGGAATTCCGGTGGAACTGCACATGGACCAGCTTATATACATACCTGCAGGCGCCGTTCAAACCACATTCAATACAGGAAATTCCACCCTGAAATTCCTTGCCATAAATCAGCCCGGGTGGTCAGAAGAAAATATTAAAGTATTTTAATTTAAAACAGGCCACCAGATTTTTTATTTATTTTTCTTAGCCGCGGTACTGACTTATGACATGTTTTTTTAGCTGAAATACCGGTTCTGTCCAGGTGCTGCGCAGAGAGAAAAAACTGAGAAAATTATATATTTTTCCCGAAGGAGTAAACAGTACGACCCTGAAATCCCTGAGATAGGAGTGTTCAACGTTAGGAGTGTTCAATGTTTACGCTGACGCGATGTTTTTTATGAGCCCTTCTTCATCAACACAAATGGAACTCAGGACTCCTTCAGGGTAGACGTCCGGGATCAGAATTCCGGGAAAAATCTCCGTTTCAAGAAAAAAAAGGCCTTCAGTGCCATCTGCCGGTTTTCCAAGTCCAACTGCAGCCCGGGCGTTTTATAATTGCAGCATATTCGGGCCCTTTTTCTCCATACAGCTGGCGGCAGGCGTGCAGCAGGACATACCTGGCTTCTCGAAAAAATTGGTCTCTGTATTTGAAAGTTTCAGATTTTCATCAATTCCGGGCCGCATTTTCAGAAGATCCCTGCAATCTTCCAGGAATCTTATTGCTATATCTTAAGGGCTTTCAGTTGAAGGTCTCGAAAGGGTACCTTTGATGAATTCGGGAATCTTTATCCCGGAATCCCAGAAAATTTCACATTCCGGGTCTATTTCCTTTAATCTCTCGACAGCTCTGGTTTGCCTCTCATTGAGTCCCGGAACTTTACCACATATCTTAATTTTCTTTCTCAATATGTCCTTTTTCATCCTGAAATTCTGGCCTGATTACAGAAGGCTCCAACAAAAAACATTAATTCCATGCACACTATTCATCAGATCGAATGTATAGAGCAATCCGGATTCCGCCTGAAAAAGGAGAAGAAATCAGGGAAAAAGCAATTGCCGGGAAATTTCTGGATATTACTAGAAAAATTCGGAAACTTCAGACAAAAGAAGGCGCTTTTCTCGAAATTCCTGTCATAGAGGTTGCATGTGAAGCAATTGAAGGATTCCCTGTAATCGAACAGGAGAATCCCGAATTTCTGGAAATTCCAGCATCCCTCAAAGAATGCCTTAAAGGTTCTCTCTCAGAAACAGAACTTGCTCAGGTCCCTTCAGGCTGGCATATATTAGGAGACATCATCATCGTCAGCATCCCGGAAAACCTCGAAAATAAGAAAATTCTGATTGCAGAAGCCCTGCTTTCCATGTATCCTAAATGCAAAAGTGTTGTCAGAGATTTAGGAATCGGAGGACAGTTCCGTCAGCCAGAAAGAGAGCTTCTTCTGGGCAGCGGTACCGAAACCATACACAAGGAACATGGCTGCTTTTTCAAGCAGGACGTAACAAAAGTTATGTACTCCAAAGGCAACCTGGAAGAGAGAAAAAGGATGAGCCTCCTCGGAGCAGGTGAAACTGTTGTGGACATGTTTGCAGGGATAGGGTATTTTTCAATTCCCATGGCTGTCCATGCAAAGCCGGAAAAAATTACCTCGATAGAAATAAACCCTGAGTCCTTTGCCTACCTGAAAGAAAATATCAGGCTGAACCGTGTGGAAGATGTTATTATCCCGATTCTCGGAGACTGCTCTCAGGCTGCTCCAGAAGGGGAGGCAGACAGGGTAATTATGGGATATGTGGGAACAACCCACCATTACCTGGGACAGGCTATAAAAGCTCTGAAAGAAAACGGGGGAATTCTTCATTACCATGAAACGGTGCCTGAAAACCTTGCAATGACAAGACCAGAAGAAAGGGTAAAAAAAGCTGCCGAATTACTGGGAAAAAAAGTAGAGGTTCTCGAAACCCGAAAGATTAAGAAGTATTCTCCCGGAGTCCTGCATGTGGTTGTGGACGCCCGGATATCCGAATGAAAGGCTACTGAAAAAATTCCGGATCATCAGCCCTCAGCTTGATTTTTTTCGGTGAGAAACGGGGGTCGGACAGTTTTACTTTGCTTGGGGAGCCAGCTATGATATTTACATCCATGCTGAGAATTTTCCTGTAAATGTTCCTTTTTTGCACAACAGGCCACCAGCCGTAAAGGAAAACGTTAATAGGTTCCCACATAGCAACCCAGCCGATGATGGTAAAACCTTCAGAAAGCATGGTATGTACCAGTCCTTCTTTAAGAGTTGATAGGAGCCGGATTACGAGCAGGCAGAGAAAAAGGAAGAGGGTTGCAATTGTCATATTTCTCCTTCCCCGCTGGAGAAGTTTTTTAAGTTCTATCTCCGTGAGAAGTTTTTTGTAAGAAAAATGGTTTCTGATCGCTTTTTTGAGGATATGCTCCGTTTCTCCATCAGCTTCGGAAGGAGGAAGGTATATAAAGATCCCCAGAGGTTTTTTTAAAGGAAATTCTCCAACCGTATTATAAATATACTCTTCCGCTTCCCGATCAAGTTCTTTTTCGTGAAAAGGAGCAGGGTCAAAGGAATTGAAAAGCTGCATTGCAGTATGAAGCTCAAGTTCTATCATGAGTTTTCCATTCAGTTTCCTGTAAAGATTATCTGTACCTTTCGGGAAAATATCCAATCCCCAATCCATTTCTCATCCACCGTCTGCAGCCTTTTTAAACTCATATGAATATAATTAAAACTGTTATCAATTAAACTGTTGTCATATTCTATATAAGGCTTTAGTTTCATATTTCGGGCAGTGAACCATCAGGCTTTATCCGGCTTAAAAAGGTGCCCTGAAGTTTATTTACCTGCCGAAGGCCTGAATCCTATGTACACTTCCATATGTATGATTTTTTCGTAAATGTTGCGTTTGTGGACGATTGGCCACCATCCGTAAAGAAAAATATGTACCGGTTCCCACATGGCAACCCAGCCAATAATAAGTAGCCCTTCGGAAAAAAGAGTGTTCACAAGGCTTTCTTCAAAGGTCGCAAGCAGCCTGATAGCAAGCAAGCAGAGAAACAGGAAAGTAAGGGCTATTATGAGGTTTCTTCTTCCCTGATGAAGAAGCCTTTTTAATTCAATTTCGGTAAGGAGTTTTTTGTAAGAAAAATGGTTTTTTATGGCTTCTTTAAGGTCGTTTTCGATTTCCGGAGTTATCCCTGCAGACGGGAGATATATCATGATTTCAAGAGGTTTTTTGAGAGAAAATTCATCAACGGCATTGTAGATGTACTCTTCTGCTTCAGGGTCGAGGTCTTTTTCTCTGAAAGGAGCAGGGTCAAAAGAATCAAAAAGCTGTAACAGGCTTTTGAGTTCGAGTTCTATTACAGGTTTCCCTGCATGCTCTCTGTAAAAAAATTCTGTCCCTTCGCCGGAAAATCTCCTCTTCCTGCCAGCTCCAGTGCCCGCCCCTATATGTTTTCCTCCTTGCAGGTATTATAAAGCACGTATCTATCTCGAAAAAATGCTTTTTGCCTTAAAGGTTCCAATTTATTTCCTTCCCTGATCCAGAATAAATATTAAGCCGGCAGTATATATACCCTGAGACAAAAATCCTGAGGCAATCCAGAAGAGATTTTGAGGAATTCCAAATTAATTAAAAAGTTAGAATTAAAAAGTTAGAAAAAAGTTAGAAAAAAGTTAGAATTAAAAGCTAGAATTAGAAGTTAGATACAGCAGACATGATTGCCTGGTGCAGTTCTTTCGGATTTCTTGAACTGATCACAACCCTTTTTCCGGTTATGAGTTTCAGGATGACAACGAAATTTGCCCTTCTGGAGGGGGGCCTGTCCACATAGTCCTTCCCTGTAAAAGGCTCATATGCCTGAATTTTACATTCTTCAACAATATAAATAGGGATTTTCTTAAATGAAGGATTCAGAGGAACAAGCCGGATATAGATTCCGTCCTTTCGAACCTCTGTTATATGTTTGGTGCTGTAGAACAGGAGAGGAAAGAATACTCCGAAAACGAACCATAGAGCCAGCAAATAAAGATCAGGAATGTTCTGAACCCCGGCAGGTTTTCCGAAAACGAGGCTGTGGATCTCGATGTACCATAAAAGAATGGCAGGATAAAGGACAGAGATCAGAACGACATTATTATGCAAATCCTGTACTTCTCGAAAGATTAAACCTGTTTCAGGGTGTTCCGTTATAATCTCTCCCGTTTAAATGATCGAGGTGTGCACTCTGACCAATACACATTTATAATATTTACGTAGTAAATTTTCTTTTTATCACGAAACAGGCACATTACTCTTCCCTCACTGACTTCCCATTGAATACTGCATACCTGTATTACTTAAATACTGCCCTTTAAAGAAAATGATGAATAGTAAGCGTCTGCTTCTGAAAAACTTTTAACCTGGCAGGTCTGTTGACTGAAATCCTTCTATTTTTCTCTATCAGAACTGAGTAGATAAATCTTCCGAAAAAAAATGAAAATACTATATTAATTTTAATTTAAATAACAAGATCATAAAGGGGAAGTTGACTAAAGTATTAAAAATTAAAAAGATATTATGCGAAAATAAAGTAAAGTAGATAACGTTACCGAAAAAATTATGAATACAGGGGCTTCTAGTGTCGAAATAAAGACAGGATTTTAGATAAATATTCAATTTCCCCGGCTACAAAATTTTGAAAATAAAAACTGAAACAAGGATGATCTTCAATTCTGCAGGATGGTCTTCAATTCTGCATTTTAATTGCCCTGTTAACAGCTTCTGAGAGCTTTTCCGGGGTCTGGGATCCAATCATCAGCCTTTTCGCTTTGTTCCCTTCCGAAAATTCAAAAAGAACACCCCTGTTTCCTTTTACGTTATACGCTGTTCCTTTTAGCCCGTAACGTATGCCCCAGCCCCCATAGTCCCTTATAGGATTATAAGTAATTACTTCACAACTCCTGATAGTTTTGATCGGAAAGGTCCTGAAAGAAAAATGGAAAGGATGAAAACAGACATACAGCCCCTCTTTCCTGACCTCGGTACTCATTTTAAGGGAATGGAAAAAAAGAGGAAAAATGGCTCCGAAGACCACCAGCAAAACAAGCATCATCCAGTCAGGGGCAGGATTGTTCCCGAAAGGTTTTCTGAGAATGAGCTGCTGGTAAGCACCATACCATGAGATTACTACCGGAATCCCGACTGCAATCCTGATCCACAGCTGGTCCATTTTCTGGACTTCTCGATAAAGGACCGGATTACAGATCCTGCTCATTCCTTCAGTTGCGCAGTACATTCAGTAGTCTCCGAGTGCTGTCTTACATATTTTATTAGGTGCAAACAGTATTAAAGAGTTGGTACAGAACTTGAGCCTGGTTTCAAAACTGAAATACAATAAAATGAAATTAAGTATTACGAGAAAGAATTAATTAAAAAATAGAAATAAGTTTGCAGAATCAATAATGGTAGAATGTAAGTAAGTTGACGATTATATCTACTAAACTAAAGACCTAAGGATTTTACGCTTTTCCATAAAGAAGACTGATTTAAAAGTTATCTAAAAAATAAGAGAGAAACGGGATTTTAATAGCCCAGCTTCTCCATTTCCTTCAATATTGCTGCACTGAAATCCGTGAAATTCTGAATGCCGCCAGTCCAGGCTGCAATCATCATAGTATCCACGATTTCAGCTCTTGTGGCTCCGAATTTGTGAAGCCTTTCCATGATCTTTACTGCGCTCTCCACGTTATTGTTGGAGCAGGCGACGGCAAAAACCATCAGATGTTTATTTTTCATGGAGAGGCCGCCTTCTCTTTCAGCCCAGACGGACTTATAAAAACCTGCAAGTCCTTCGCCAAAATCTTCATTCAGCCTCTCAGCGTACGCAACAGACCTGGGCAAGAAGCCCTTCACATCTTTAATTTCTTGGATATTCTTCCCCATAATAATCGATATGTCATAGGAAAGGATCGAATATAACAGTATCTCTAAACATAATCCCTAATCAGCCTCTTCAGTTCAATTTGCTTATATAATTCATAAACAGTCCTCCTGAAATCGGCCTTATAGTAAATCAGAAATTAATCCTCTTGAGTTAAGTTTTACAATAAAACCAAAAATTAGTCCTCTTGAGTTAAGTTTTACAATAGAACCAAAAATTAGTCCTCTTGAGTGAGCAAAGCGAGCGAAAAGGACACCGCCCTCCCGAGGCGGGACTCGGGCAGTAAAGCTATAGCCCCCCTACCCCTTATAATGCAGGCAAAAAATGTATAATGCAGGCAAAAAATGCAGCAAAATTATTGAGGAAAAAACATGCTATACCGCAAACTGGGAAAAACAGGTGAGATGGTCTCCATTCTCGGCTACGGCTGTATGAGGCTTCCTGTTATTGACGGAAACCCTGAAAGTATAGACGAAAAAAAAGCAATCCGTCTCGTTCGTTATGCTATTGACCACGGGGTTAATTACATTGACTCGGCTTATTCGTATCACAGCGGGATGAATGAAGTTTTCCTCGGAAAAGCCCTGAAGGACGGCTACCGGGAAAAAGTCCATCTGGCAACAAAACTTTCCTGCAAGCGAGTAAACTGCAAAGAAGACATGGACCGCTTCTTAAACGAGCAGCTTGAAAAGCTCCGGACGGACTGCATAGACTTCTATCTCCTGCACGCCGTTAAACAGAGTTACTGGGAAAAAATGAAGAAATTTGGAGTTATAGACTTCCTTGAAAGAGCCCGCGCAGCCGGAAAGATCAAATACACGGGTTTTTCCTTCCACGACGAACCTGACGTTTTCAAGGAAGTCGTTGACGCTTACCCGTGGGACCTCTGCCAGATCCAGTTCAATTATCTGGACGAAAACTTCCAGGCGGGAATAGAGGGTCTGAAATACGCGGCTGAAAAAGGTCTTGCCGTCGTTATCATGGAACCCCTGCGCGGAGGAAACCTGGCATCAAAAGTCCCGGAAGAAGCAAAGAAGGTGTGGGACATAGCTGAAGTTAAAAGAACCCCGGCAGAATGGGCTTTCCGCTACCTCTGGGACTATCCCGAAATCAGTGTTGTCCTGAGCGGGATGTCAGAAATGGAGCACCTGAAAGAAAACCTGAGAATTGCAGAACAGGGGCAGCCCAATTCCCTTTCAGCCGAGGAAAAAAGCCTGATATCTGAAGTGAGTGAAATTTACAGGTCCAGGATAAAAGTCAACTGCACAAACTGCAAGTACTGTATGCCCTGTCCATCAGGAGTGAATATCCCGCGGAATCTCAGTTACTTAAATGATGTTTTCATGCTTGACGACATGGAGAATGCAAAGTTCCAGTATGGGGTTCTTCTGCTGCCGGAAGAAAAAGCTGGAAATTGTATTGAATGCGGGGAATGCGAGGAAGTCTGTCCGCAGAATATCAAAATAAGGAAGATGCTGAAGGAAGTAAGGGAAAAATTTGAGTGAGATTGATATAACTTTATTCACTTTACTGGATCTTTCTTGTCTCGCTCAACTAAGAGCCTATCCGAAAAATGGTCACCTGATCTAAATTTTACAAAAAATAATTCAAAACCAGAACTGATACTCTGATTCTATAGACCAGCTATGATTTTTTTAGACCCGCTATGATTTTTCAATTTTCCGTATTTGACTTTTCGGATGGGCTCTAAGTTATCAATATATTATCCAATATACTATCACCATCAACTGCTGGTATTATTTCTTGCAGCCGCTTCCTGTTCGCTGCTGCCTTCAAGCCTCCCGCCAAATTCTACATCCCCAAACCATGTCGGGTCCTGCACCAATATGGTCACCTGATCATCCTGATAAGTAGCAGTTACCTTATAGTGATTTATATTTGCGACCTCATCGATGTAAGCAACAAAAACATTGTCAGACTCCCACGATCCTTTCCCTGCTACAGGGAGACCGTACTCTCCGGGAGAGAATCTATAAACGTTATCCAGTCCTAGAAGATACTCTAACGTCTGGTTTTCCGCCACTCCCACTGTAAATAAGGCTTCTCCTTTTTCCTCATCAAAATTTAAAGAGAGAGACTGAAGGTCCAGAGGATTGGAATCGAGAACGTATGTTTTTCCTTCAATTTTTTTCGCCATCTCAGGCAGAGGCTTCACAGGTTCAGGTTGAGGAGGCTCTGCAGCTGCATTTATTTTTTCCTGAAGCCGTCCATAGGCGGTGGGGTTTTCAGGAAGAGGCCTGTCTGATTTCAGAGCAGCAACAAGGAAAGGAGCTGTCTCATCTGCGTTAAAGCCGCCGCCTGTGGTCACAACTATGAGATTTTCTTCAGGCACGACAGTTATTAGTTGAGTCCCACGGCCCCTTGCGTCATAACGTTCAGGAAGGTCATCGTCTGGAACCCACCACTGATAACCATATCCCTCGTCCTCTTCCATAGAGACCTGCTCGCGCGTAGATTCAGAAACCCATTCTGCCGGCACTATCTGTTTCCCATCCCATTCCCCGTTATTAAGATAGAGATAGCCTAACTTTGCCATATCATGAGGGGTCAAATGCAGGTCGCCCCAGCCGCGGTTATTTACCTGAGGGTCAGAAGGCCAGATGATATTGGAAATTCCAAGAGGTTTAAAGAGAGTTTTATTGGCGTAAGCCAGTTCGTTTATGCCAGTGGTCTCACTGATGATTCCTGAGAGAAGATGTGAGTTACTGCTGCAGTAGACAAAACGGGTGCCAGGTTCTTCTGCCATGGGCAGGTCAAGCGCAAACTGGATCCAGTCAGGGCTGTCTTCCATCTGCTCCGTAGTAACTTCGTAAGGCTCGTTAACGCATTCCAGGCCAGATCTCATGGTAAGAAGGTCTTCGAGAGTCATTGCCTTTTTATTTGCATCAACATTCGCAACAGTGCGATTCGGGAAAAGCTCCAGAACCGGCTGATCGACACCGGCAATGTACCCTTCGGAAATTGCGATACCTATCAGGGTTCCTGTAAAACTTTTGGTAACGGAAGCGACATCGTGTACTGAATTATTGGTAAAAGGATAAAAGTAGACATCAGTAACGACATATCCATTGCGTATGATTAGCAGACTGTGAATGTTAATGTCATTTTCCTCAACGTAATCAAGTAACTCAGCCAACTTTTCCGAGTCCATCCCCTGCTGCTCAGGTGTTGATGTTCTCCAGCCTTCGGTTGGCCAGTATGTGGCTGACTCATTGACTGGAGACGATTCATTGCCTGAATCAGGAGTTTCAACACAACCGGAGGCTGCAAGCAGAATTAGTAAAAACACAAGTAATTCGATAAATTTCGAACTTCCATTACCCCTCATCAAATCTACCTCAAATTGCCCTATATTTGCTTTTTCTGCCTAAAAATAGTGACAGCATAATTTGAATTTCAGATAATATACTTCTTTTAATATGCAATAAAATGCGCTTTACTAAAAATCAAACTTCCACCTGGCGAAAAGTAAGACAGTTTATCTAATTTAAGGGCAATTAACAGGTTAAGCGAGATGTCGACTTGTGTTTAGGGCTTCTGGCAATATATCATTTTATTTAAAATGAGATTTTTTGGCTGCTAAAATGTAAGTTATTAATTTCCTTCTTTTACGAAGGTATGTGGTTCAAATACAGCCCGTCGCACTCTAATTATGGGATATAGTTATCTCAAATTTTTTGTACGCGGGTTTGTATGAATAACACACAACCGCGTTTTTCAAAAGTTGTCCTGATTAAATTTAATTTAGTTTATAAATTTAAATTGATAAAAAGTGTACGCATTTGCACAAAATTTTCGCACAACCATCTTTTTGAAAGTTATTCTGAGAAAAATTATCCTAGTTCTATAAAATCGGATTAATAAAAATTGTTGTCAAATAAAATAGTTCTAAATTTTTATTAATTAAAGATTATGCCCCCTCCCTCTTAGTGCCGGACAAAAATCCAAAGTTTTATTTGACTATAGTATGCTTTTTTAAAGATGTTTTAGTTAAAATACCAGGTACTAATCTCTTAAATCATATCTAAAGAAGTTTTAGATTAAGCTCTGGTTGAAATTAAAAGCGAACAATGTTTGAGGTATTTAAATAAGTTTGCACGCAGTATAGGAGCAAATAAATGTCTGAAGATGCGATTCTGAGGTTACAACAAACAGGTTTATTTAAGAAGCTTCTTGAGAAGGAAAACGAAGAGAAAAAAAAGACTTCAATAGTAGACAATGAAATTTCGAAAAATATAACCTCAGTTGTTGATAAGGTCTCTTCCTTGTTAGAAAGAATTCCAATAAACATGCCTGAATTCACACTACATAACGCTAATCATAGTCTACATGTAATTAAAAATATGGAAGACTTAATACCTCCAGAGACTCTTAAACAATTAAACACTGTTGAAATTTCCATACTTATTTATGCGGCGTATCTTCACGACATAGGAATGATCTCTTCTTCTGATGAGCGGAAGCAAATTATTAAAACTAATAAATTTAAAAAACTTTTAACTTCAAACGAGGAACTATATGAAAACTATAAAGCGTTATTTAATATTGAAGAATTTAAAATGCTTTTAACCTTAAACGAAGAATTATGTGAAAAGTTAGAGAAAGCTAAAAAAGATGGTGATTATGAAGCAGTATTTGTTATTGAAAACAAAGCATTTACTGATTTTCTCCAAAAAAATCACGTTCATTATAAAACAGTTTATGATGCTGTACTTGATATTGAAAATAAAGTATTTACTGATTTTCTCAGAGAAAATCATGTTGAACGTGCACACAAAATAATCAAAGAATATGGATTAGACTCCGAAATTTCATGGAAAGAAACACCATACTATAAATGGGTAAAAGCAGTATGCGATAGTCACGGTCTTCCGGTGAAAGAGTTAAAAAAGAATGATGATTGGCCAATTGATGTTTCAGTACGAAATAAGCCAGTGAATGTTCAGTACTTATCTCTGGTATTACGACTGGCTGATATATTGGATCTTGATTCAGAAAGAACACCAAAGCATTTATTCTACCATATAAATCCAAAGGATAAAATCAGCATTCAAGAGTGGGAAAAACATCTTTCTATTACTGGATTCCGGATTGAACCTGAAGAAATCAAAATTGACGCTGAGTGTGAAAGTCCAGACTGCGAACGAGTACTTAGAAAGTTTATAAAAGATATTGATAAAGAACTTGAGGAAAGCAATTATTTAATTTTGAGTTATAGAGACGATTTCGCTAGAAAATATAGGTTAAATCTTTCTAAGCCAGTTAATTTACGCGTTCATTCTAATGGTTATATATACCGTGATTTCCGTTTTGAACTTGATTATCGTCGAGTCCTCGATTTACTTATGGGGGAAGGACTCTATGGAGATCCATTAGTAGCACTTAGAGAGCTTTTACAGAATTCTGTAGATGCTGTACGTTATAGAGAGTCTCTGGAGAAAAGAGAAGGAAATGGTTATCGCCCTACCATAGAAGTCTCTTTGACAAATGACGAATTAATTGTTGAAGATAATGGCATTGGAATGGATGAGGAGATATTTAAGAATTATTTCATGAAAGTGGTAGAAGTTATTATCAAAGCTCAGATTTTCGTGAAAAAAACGTAGACATAGATCCTGTAAGTGAATTTGGAATAGGTATTTTATCAGTTTTTATGGTTGCCGACAAGTTTACTGTTGAGAGTAGAAGAAAAACTTTTGAAGATGAGCTTAACCCATCCATACCAATATATTTTGAAATCCCGACAGCTTATGACTATTTTGTAAAACGGCAATCTAAACGTTCTAAGTATGGAACGAAAATAACTTTGAACTTGAAATCTGATCATCCATTTTCTTCCTCATCACTAATTGAAAAAATATCCGAAATCGCTCCTTTTATTGAATACCAAATAATCGTTAAAACAAATAATGAAACGAAACTCTATGAACCTCTTTTACCAGGTGATATATATGGAGATACTCCTAATTTAAAAATTTATTTTGGGGTTACTTTTAATGAATTGGATAAATCTGAGGGAATAGAAGGTACAATGAGAGTTGTAAGGACCTCTAGAGAAAGAAAACATCTGATTGCTCAAAGGGGTTTCTCAATTCCTTTTGATAAAATATTACCCAGTTGGTTATCCAATAGTCTCCTGATGTCAATTAATATTTCAGGTAAAACAAAATTATCACTATCTCCAAACAGATTAAATATAGTTGAGGATGAAAAATATTTGAAATTAGTTGAAAAAATACAAGCAAGATTAATATGTGAACTCGAAAATAGCTTGAAAACATATAGAGATTTGAATACATTTGAAAAATATATTCAATATGTTGATGAATTAACGGATCTCAATTTATTTAGTACTTATAGACATGACCCTCCTATCAGATCCGATTATATGGAAGATAAGAGAATAGAATTAATTACAGAAATCATCCTCAATAATGTTCCTTTTTTAACGATTTCACGTGATGGAACACGTGCTTACAAGTTTATCAAAGACTTTAATAATTTCCCAACAATAGTAGTAACTTCAGAAACTTGGCCTGAAGAAATTCAAAACGAAAATGTTTTCGAAGAAATAGAAAGTCTAATTAACCCAGATGTAATTGTTTTGCTAGGTAGAGATACGAATAGCAGGAGGAAATACGACTTTTTATGTGATATTTTATGGAATCCTTCTGATATCTATATTACATCTATACCTGGAGTCGTCGTCGAAGCTTTTGTAAGTAATAATGATTCAAAAATGTATCCTATAAAATATAATATGTTCACGTTTAATATGCATAGTAAAACTGGAACCAAAGAACCGCTGTTTGTTCATGATCCAGAGGATAATATTGATTATGAAACAGTGATTTTTAATGCTAACCATCGATTATTATATAGATTTTTTGATGGATGGGATCCGAGAGATGAAAATTGCCTTGAGGCTTTAAATTATCTGAGCACCCTTTTTTCCAATTTATTGATTAATGTAGTGATGGTAGCATTTTCACCTTATAACAGACAAGGGATTGAGTTTAAAGTAGATCAAAATTGCTCATTAATTGGAATACTGAAACGTTATCCAGATATGTTAAAGTATTTCTATAATGCATTAGTGGAGTTTTGGGAAAATGCCCAAAATGTGGGGGCTATTTCTTATGACGAGGAGTTTCCTGGTTTTAATGAAGATGATCTACCTTGGTTTTGGAATTATTGCAGTGAGTAAACATGACATTGTATCCAAGAATTTGATATTGAATTTATAGAAAAATGGTATATCCTTTTTAAAATAGTTTAAGCCTTTATTATTAATTCTTTAACCTTCTCCAACTTTGAACTATTTCACTGGATTTTACTAGAGATTTAGAATGTAAAATTGTTTTACATTCTGCCTTTATTTTCAATTTCTTTTGATACTGTTTTTGCTATTTTACTGTAAAATTTATGTATTTACATATTACATGTAATATGTAAATACATACACATTTTTACTTTTAACCTGAGACCAATGCTTCCCATTTATTCACTCTTTCCAGAACATGAGCATTAAGAGTAAACGGTTTATCTGACTTGGCATTCTGCTTCATATAATGTAAAGTGCCTTTTGAAAATGAGTGATACATATATTTTAAAGTAAAACAGGCACAGAC
>WPCK01163410.1_pt1 | contig 25874 bp, 23 predicted proteins | sample 5399851 | NCBI WGS metagenome assembly WPCK01 (sample SAMN12869471, study PRJNA574797) | sludge metagenome | isolation source: wastewater treatment of pH11 | place: China:Beijing | collected 2019-05-20 | reverse complement strand
CTAAAATTAAGCTGTAACAAGGCACTAGTGGACACGGCACTGCGGCGAGGTGTTGCCGTTTTTTCATGGATCATCAATCGTCGCCGCGTGGTGGTCCTGGTCGTTGGGCTGCAACGATTCATTGTTCCATCCGGAGGGTTTGTATGCGGAGTCTAACGAAATTCGCAATTGTCGCCTGCGTCGGGTCGATTCTTGGCTGTGGCAAAACCACAAGCGCTCCCTCTGAGCAGAAGCAAGATGAACCCCTGGCGCAGGCTCCGATAGAGACTCAAGGACGAACACAAGCTGACGATGACGCATCAACTTTGAAAAAGAACGGAACAAACGACGCTGACAGCTCTGCCATGAAGACGAAAAACGGATTTGGTGCACAGCTTTGGCTGATTGATGATCAGCGGTTCTTCGAAGAGTGGAATAAGCCAACGCCTGGTGTTGAGATCAAGCCCGTCAATCGCGCCGCCCGAGGCAAACCACTTTCTGCAGTCATCATTTTCACAGGTGCTACGGCCGGTACGAATGGTCTGTGCGATGTTACAGGGTCCATCACTGTCCGAAAGCCCGACGGCGACAAGTATGGTGACATCACAGGCGCGAATTTCTGGCGCGAGTTGCCGCCTCCGAAAGCAGGGGAGCTACAGCTCGGCGTTCAAAGCCTCGGAATGATCATAGAAGACCAGGATCCAGCCGGAACCTATACAGTCGACGCGACCGTCGTCGACAATATTGCAGGAACGGCATTGACGCTAACTACAGAGTTCGTTGTGGATGAGAACGGGAATGTCCCATAGAAGGCGATCCGGGGCGATCCAGCGCGATCCAGGGACAGAGCTGATTGTTTGGGAGAACCGCACGAAACGCGAGCCGGTACAAGCGACAAATACGTTCGCAGCGTCCGCCTCTCATGAAACTGCTGTGTCCCCGGAGCGTATCCGGCGACAGCGTGCGGCGCTGTAATCCCTGCCGGGATCTGGTCACCGTTGTGTTGATGCCCGCGTTCCGGGGGTGTCGCTACGCTCGGACCCCCGGCTAATTGCTGCGATCCCTATCGGGATCATTCGTTTGAAAAAACTTCAGCCCCTGCGCGATCGTCCGTAGGATCGCGGCGAGCGGGGGCATAATTGATTGTTAGAGGGAACCGTACGAATCGCGAGTCGGTACAATTGTGACGTGAATTCCGAACGACCACCCTCTCCGAACTGGCTGTGTCCCCGTAGTACCGTAGTACCCTGTGAAACTGCTGTGTCCCCGTAGTGCCCGTAGTACCCTGTGTTCGCGTTCGTCTTAATAGGAGCAACGCGTATTTCAACATTAACGTTGAGAAAGAAAACGTCCCGGCTGCGTCGTATTGAGTGAGAAGTGTATTGATGGCTAAACTTGTATTTGGAATGAATCAGTCCCTGGATGGTTATGTCGACCATACGGCCTTCGCACCGGACCCTGTGCTATTCCGTCATTTCATCGAGGAAGCCGAAGGACAGGCGGGCAGTATCTACGGGCGTAAGACGTATGAGCTTATGCGTTACTGGGACGACAACCATGCCGATTGGGAGCCGGAAGGAAGTGCCTTCGCGGCGGCATGGCGCAAGCAGCCGAAATGGGTCGTCTCACGCACGCTCAGGACAGTCGGCCCCAACGCCACTCTCGTCGGGGATGATTTTGAAACCGCGATCCGCAAGTTGAAAGCCGAGCGCGATGGGGAGATCGAAGTCGCCGGCCCAAACTTGGCGCAAAGACTCACCGACCTTGGCCTGATCGATGAATATCGCATCTACCTGCACCCCGTCGTGCTTGGCCAGGGCGTGCCCTATTTCGCCGCCCCTCGGTCGCCGCTTCGTCTGATAATGCAAGACAGGATTGGCCAGAGTGTGGTCCGATTGACCTACGTACCTTTGTAGTACCGCAACTCGCCGGATAGAAATCGCCAATGAAGGGATCGCTAGGGACAGAGCCGGCCCGTGTGGGTTTTGATGACCAATGGGAAAATGACCAAGTGATTGAATACCTTGAACCCGATTCAGGATGTTCCTAAGGGACCGATACTACAGTCAATTGGGCTCCAACGCTGGATCGCATGGCCGAAATGTCTTCGAATGCGATTGTTCCGTTCTTGTTGATATCGTAGATGCTCGAAGCGTCGACGACTTGGCCAAGAGCGGCACGTATTTGAGTGATATCAGTAAAGGCGACGGTGAACGAACCGCCTGATACTTGCGCGTCGGTTTCACCCAAAAGGTGACCCACGTAATAGGTTTGATCGGTGTTCAAACCCGTGTTCGCAGTGGCCAGCATGGTCACGCGCAGCCATCGGTTCTGGATGGCATTATCAGCCCATCGGATAACGATTCGGTCAGGTGCGCCGCTGATGACTGTGACTGAAATGGGACTAGGAGCGGTTGCCCAATTGACAGGCAAATTCAACTGTGGATCGAAGACTCCTTGCGGGCTAACTTGAAAATGAAAGTCGGCGGACGTCACGTTGCTTGTTCCAAGCCCTGCCACGTCGAATGCTAGTCCGTTCAAGCCGCGACTACTGTTGATCAAGTTATCAAAGGTAAGCATCTGCGGCGTCTCGGACTCGTAAGCCAGTGTCTTGCCAGTGTCCAGCGCAGCTTGCACGCCACCGGATTCGAAGCTGGAACCCGCATGGAAGACATAACCAACGACCGGCGTTGTGATCAGTTCAATGTCATTGCCATCGCCGCCCACGTAGGTAATGTACAGATTGATCCCGTCGAAGGTGCCGACCAAAGCGCCCTCAGCTAGCCCGTCGAAGGTAGATACGACACTTCCCGAATCCAGGTCGAAGATCACAAAGGACATCGCCGATGTTAGTTGGAACCCGTCCATCAACGAGACTGACAGCGAACCACCCAGTTCAAGATCCGCATCTAAACCGTAGACCTGATCGTATTCGCCAAGCGACTCGCCACCCAACTCGATATGCGTCGTCCCAGAGAGATTTAAACCACACTGAATTTCCATGCGTCCCGTTTGATTGGGAAGGCCGGGGCTCATGACTTCCGCGACTTCTACGGTCTCCGTATGATTGGATGACAAAATGTAGCCATCTCCATAGAGTTCTTCCGTCTGGAGGCTGATGTCGGGCCCAACCATCGCATTTTGATGCAGCAGCAATTGTCCAAAGACCTCGATCAGGTTGTTCGATCCCGAAGACTGCAAAGCTACCGTGCCCGCGTTTCCACCGATTTCTAGGTTACCGACGGTCACGTTACTTGTTCCCGTGCTGACGACGGTGTTGACATTGGGCGTAACAAAAGTGTCGTGCACACGGTAAGGAGGTATCGACAGCGTCCAGTCATTGGAAGAGCTGAAGGAGCCGACTGGACCGCCACGATAGTAGAGATCCGGCGTCCAGACCTGAATGGACTGGCTGTTGCTGAATAATCGTTGGACATAGGCAACTTGCCCATACTCATTGATACCATCGGAAGTCGAATCAAGCCCCAAGACTCCGTTGGAGAACGTTAGCGAGCTCACCGTGGAACCTCCTGTTGTCTGGCCTTCTCGTGCGACTTCGAAGTAATCGATCCCATCCGTGACTACGATGGCGGAGTTATCGGCAGCACCTCCCGAAGTTCCGATGTAGTTTGTCAAAATCGCGAGCATGCCTGTGTCACTGAATGCAAATTGAGTTGCCGAGCTAAGTTCGCCAAACGATCCATTGCCGCTGAGTGCCGCTTGGCCTTCGCGCAACAACTGCGTTAAAGTCCCGTTCGCATGGACGCGAAAAATTCCCGTGTTATCGGATGTGCCACCCGAAGTGCTTCGAAGCGATAGGCCCGAAGCGAACTGTCCATTGTTGTTGTAGCGTGATGTAACAATCGATATGTTGTCAATAGCACCATTTCCGTCGGGAGCTGAAGTTCCTTCTGAGAGGAGAACTGAAACTGGTGCAGCCGTATTGTCTGTAAGCATGATGAACGTGTCGACGGAACCAGTGCCGCCTGAACTAGTCCAGCCTACAAATGCCACGGAACCCGAGTCGTTGATTATTGGAAAACCGGCGCCCAACGAACGAATGTTACCTACTGGAGTATTGGTTCCGCCGCCAGGTATACTATGGACCAACTCAATCATGCCACCCGACGGGTCCATCGACCATATCTTATTTCCAACGTTGCCACCTGATGTCGCCCCAGCTAATACGACCTCGCCCAGACGATTCATTTCATAAGAGCTGAACGCCGAGAAGAAGCCGCCATTGGGAGCTGGTTGGCCTTCCACACCACGGGCTATCGGAACTGCATCATAGGCGACTTCAAAGAATCGCCAATCATCCAGAAAGCCACCGGGCGAATTCGGAATGATGTCCTGGAAAAATGTCTTACCCAGATCATTGATACCACGGAACTGTACATCGAGAATGCCCGATCCGAAATGCTGCAGAGTTCCACCGCCGCCTGGAGCAAGATCCCCTTCTCGCGCCATCTCGGTAAGCAAGCTGCTACTGGCTTGACCGTACCCACCAAAACTGTAAAAGTACAAACCAGTGTCGCTGTTTACACCTCCAGAGCCAGCCAGATTGCAATTGAAAGCAAGTTCTCCATTTCGGTTGATCGACAATTGTCGATTGGCGATATTCATGGAAAGCTGAGCCCCATTGATCGAAGCACTTTCACGCAAATAGCCCGTGAATGAACCGGCATACTCATGAGGGGTACTGTTAGGAACCATACGCAGCAAAGCTTGATCGTTATCGGCTCCGGTGCTACCGCTTAGAAAAGATTCAAACGCCAAGTGCGTCTCGCCTTCCAGGACAACGTTTGTAAACGCACTGAGTGACAGGCCGCTCTCGGGTGCGGCATCTCCAGAAGCCACGGCAGTTGAATACTTCGAGTGCATGGCATTTTGACCGAATGCCGAGGCTCCGCCGAACAATAGAATGGCAAGCGACCAACTGATGCAATATCTCTGCAGACGGTTGATCCATGGAATGCACACGGTACTGGGCAAACTCGCTTCTGGTGCGATTTGGTTCAAGTTCATTTTTGTCCTCGGTCGAGTCTCTAGGAACTATGTTGTTCACGGCACAAAGCCGTCTCATCTACTGGACGCTAACAACCGTTCAATTTTCCGACAAAAGTAATAGAATCTTGGATTTTTCAGAATCGGCGTAGATATCGTGCTCTCGCACAGGATGGCAGCGTCCGTATCGGGACAAATAACCGGTGTCAGATTCGGTCGAATTCAATTGAAGTGAGGCTAGAACTCCGGCTGAACTCATTCGGATCGATCACCGCGCTCGACGTTGATTTGGTCCAGCTTCTTGAGAGCATCTTGCCAGTGGCGCGACTTGCGAGTGCGATCCTCAGAAGGCTCCCGTTCATCCCAAACTTTGTAAAGTGAAATCAAAGCGGAAACGCTCTGCCGATGCCTGGGCGCTGTAGACTCGGGATGGCTCGAAAGGATCTTCTCGGACTCTAGCATCTCCGGCTCGGCGTCAGCGAATCGACCTTGCTTCTTCAAGTTCTCACCCAACAAACCCTTAGCGACTGCAGTGTTCGGGTGGCTCGCGCCTTTGGTCCGGGTTGATATCCCAACCACTTCCCGAAAGGGACCTTCCGCTTCCGCATATTTTTCCTGGCGATCCAGGTTATTGGCTAAATTGACGGTTGCAGACAGCGTCAGCACATCGTTTGGGCCGCGCAAGTCTCGATATCGATCTAATAGCTCGACTCGGATCGCGTGAGCCTCCACCAAGCTTGACTTTTTTTCTAGCAGATTTGCTAGATTGTTCATGAAGCGCAAGGTCATAGGGTGATCCATTCCCAACGTTGTTTTGCTGCGCGTCAAAATGTCTTGACGAATGGTTGCGGCTTCATCCAATTTTTCCAGTGAAGCTAGAACGTTTGCCAGACTGTTGGCTATTTCTAATGTCTGACCATGCGTTGGCCCCAGTACCTGCAGACTTTTTTCGTAGCTCTCCCTCATGAGCGGCTCGGCTTCCGTCGGATGTGCTTGTCGGAAATAGAGACTACCCAAATTTGCAAGAATGATGATGGTTTGGGGATGACTTTCGCCCAGCAATTTGCGGGTCATCGTCAAGCCTTCGCGAGTCAACGCTTCACACTCCTCGAATGCGCCCATTTCGCCAAGCAACATTCCCAAGTTGTTGATTGCTACCAGAGTGTCGTGATGATCGTTTCCCTGAAGTCGCCTGCGCTGTTCGAGTACTTGTCTGGCAAGGGGTTCTGCCTGCGGGTACTTACGCTGTTCGGTAAGCGTCAGCGCCAGATTGGCAGTAAAGCTAACCGTTTGCGAATCATCGGGACCCAAAACACGCGTGCCGCGATCGATAGCCTCGCGAAAAAGCTGCTCAGCTTCATCCATTTTCCCTTGGGCTCGCCTCAATAGCCCTAAATTGTTTGTGGCGGCTATAGAATCTATGTGATCCTCTCCGTTATGCTGCACACTGCGGCTAAGTGCGTCGCGAATCAACGGTTCCGCCTTGCCTAATTGGCCCGCTTCCTGATAGAGCAACCCGAGATCTCCCTTTGCGTTGATCGTATCGGGATGATTCTCTCCAAGAACCGACTGCCGGTCGGCCAATGCTTTTTCCATGAGCTCGATGGCGGTAGGGTAGTTGCCAAGATTTCTGTATGCGTCGGACAGTCCGCGCCTTAAAGTCGCATCCATCTGGGGTTGCTGCTGCGAGGACTCGTCGAGTTCTTTCAGCGCGGGTTGTAGAATCATCGCATCGATCAACTCGATGGCAGTATCCGCTGTGTTGATTGCGTCGAGTTCAACGGAAAAGCTGGCTAACCTAGCTTCCTTTTCATTCGCTCCAACGCTTAACCCGGTCAGCGATTCATCCAACCTTCGCTTCAGACTCGTTCCCAGATTCTGGCCGGCATCGGGCAGATTGATATTGCTGAGCATTTTGCTTTGAAAGGCAGCCGCTTGTTGCAACTGCTCGGAACGTTGCTTCTCGGATAGCGCGGCTTTCTGGGCCAGGTCGGACTGTTTTTGTGCTTCCTGTCGCTGAGCCGCTTCGAGCGATGCGAGGCGTCGTTGCTCACCCACCGCGCGCTCAGCTTCGTTGGCCCGCTCGTCAGCTCGACGAGACTCCTGCCGGGCCATTTGAGCCTGCCAAAGAGTTCCGGCCAAACCCAATACCAGCGATAGGAGCACAAGAGTGGACGCGACGACGGCAGCCCGATTGCGACGTACAAATTTTTGGAGTCTATAGATTTTGCTTGGCGGGTGAGCCAGGACTGGTTCGCTGGCTAGATAGCGTTGTAGGTCTTCCGCAAAGTCGTGCGCCGTCGCATATCGCCGACTGCGATCCTTGTCCAAAGCTTTCATGACGACCCAGTCCAGTTCGTTCCGCAACATGTCCGTCAGAGATCGAGGTTCTGTCTGGCGCATCGACGCACTGTGGAGCGATTCCTCCGAAGACGAAAGTCGAAGCGACGGACGCACCGGATCCTCTTCACGGATAATCCTCAGTTTTTCCTCATATGCCGCTTTCTCCAATTGCCCTTGATCAAAAGGTCTCAAGCCGACGAGCAATTCATATAGGATGACCCCCAGAGAATAAACATCCGCCCGAGTGTCGATATCCTGCTCGCGGTACCCGGCTTGCTCGGGTGCCATATACTCCAAGGTCCCTATGATTGCGCCATGACTCGTAGCTTGCGACTCCTCTGAGTGAGATTTGTCGAGTGCCTTGGCCAGACCAAAGTCGATGATTTTCGGAATGGGACAATCGTCCACGACTTGCACCAGAATATTGGTCGGCTTTAGGTCGCGGTGAACGATACCTTTTTGATGAGCGTGTTGTACGCCCTGTATAACTTGGATGAACAGTTTTAGTCGCTGGCGAATCCCCAGTTGAGAATCGTCGCAGTACTGCAGTAGACTGCTGCCTCGAACCAATTCCATGACAAAGAAAGGCGACTGCGTTTCAGTCAGCCCGGCGTCCAGAATTCGGGAAATATTGGGATGGTCCATTGCCGAGAGCGATTGTCGCTCCAATTCGAATCGTCGCAGCACCTGATGCGAGTCCATGCCGGCTTTCACCGTTTTGATCGCGACGAGCCGCTGGACAGGCTGCAATTGCTGGCCAACCCAAACTGTGCCCATGCCACCTTCGCCGATCCTCTCGATCAGGCGATATTTGTGGCCCAGCACAGCTCCTTCTCTTAGACCGACGGGTTCGTACTGAGCAGATGGACTGGGTGCGACTCCGGCGGCATCGCCTTCAAATTGCCCAGTGGAATCACACGCCCTGGACAAACCCCTTGCCGATTCAGGCACCAACCCCGCCAACTTGCGAATCAGCTCCAATCCCTGTCGGGCCTTAGCTTCCATATCATCAGACGGATCGGGGGCCGTTTGCCCCAATAGATTCGAAACCCTTTGCAAAAGGACTTCGTCGGAAATGCCCGCCCACTGGTCCTCAGAAACATCGAAGCGTTCCGGTTCATTCATTCTTCAGATTCCGAATACAATTTCTGCAGTTCCAAGAGGGCTTTGTACCACAGTTTGGCAGCTTGGCTTGTGGTGATCCCCAATCGGTCGGCAATTTGATTGAACTGCAATTGCTCCCAATTTCGCAACTGAATCACTTGACGCATTTCCTCCGGCAATTTTCCGAGCATTGCTGCAATTTGCTGATTTTCTTCCGAAGCCATTACTTCTCGTGACGGAGTCAAGCTTGAATCGGCAAGGTCAAATCCCACGGAGTCTTGAGGCGACGACGCGGATAGCTCGCGTTCTTGTTTGAAATTGCGAGCTTGGGTGGAGAAGTGCCTATTCGTACTGCGAACTTCGTTGAGGAGTATCTGCCGAAGCCAGCCACGAAATTCCTCAACACTTGTGCCCTGGAAATTGGCAAACTCACGGTTTGCCATCAGCATAGTTTCCTGAACAATGTCGGACGCACCCGCCTTGGCTCGCAAAGCAGTGCTTTGATGTCGTGACGCAATATAGCTCAAGTAAGCTTGCAGCCTTGCGAACAACTCGTTTCTGGCGCTCGCAGAGCCTTCTTTGGAGGCAGTCAGCAGCCAGTCTAAGTCTTCTCCATCAAGGTTTTCATTTGCTTGATTCATGGTTGAACTCAATGACCAATCGTGCGTGTCGCTATTGTAACAGGTCCAATCCGTTTAGCTGCTTGAGTTGCTTGGGTACCCCGATTGCGACCGTCGCAGGAACTACGACAATTGAAACAACTGGAACTTCAAGTACCGCAGTTCAGGCATGGCAAGTGGCGTTGGGTGGTCGATGGGAAGCCCTCGCTGGACAATCAACTTGGCTAGGCGACGAGCTCGCCCGATGCCTTGTAGATTGGCTTGCTCGAAGTCGCTGGGACTGACGTGGCTTGAGCACGAAGCCAGAGCCAACAAGCCACCGGGCTGGACGATGCTTGAAGTGAGTTGGGCGAGTTTGGCGTAAGCAGAGAGGGCTGCAGTGCGGCTTTGCTTGCTGGGTGCGAACGATGGTGGGTCGCATACGACCAAGTCCCATTTGCCATCGCCGGCGGAGGCGTCTTTAAGGTATTCAAAACAATCTGCGACAACCGTTTGATGTTTATCCGGGTCTAGGCCATTGATCGTCCAATGTTCTCGGCACGCAGTAATGGCTTGCGGTGCAATATCGACACTGGTTACGCTCGACGCACCCCCAACGCCAGCGGCTATCGAAAATCCACCGCTGTAGCTGAACAAGTTGAGGACGTGACGACCTTTCGAAAGGCGGCGGACAAGATCGCGATTGTCGCGTTGATCCAAAAAAAACCCAGTCTTCTGCCCATGTACGACGTCGGCGGTGAACTGTAAGCCGTTTTCGAGAAAGGGTGTCGGTGCCCGGGGAAGCGAACCGATCAAACTCGTCCCGCTCGACCCGCGTCCGCGAGGCCGCAATAGGGCAAAGTCCAATCCGAGTTTTTCAGCAAGCCAATTTGCAATCTGCGGAGCCTGATAAAACGCTTCCGGCGCACCGCCGTCCAGTTTGATAACTGCCGTGGACGCATATCGATCGATCACCAGCCCGGGTATTAAGTCGCCTTCGCCGGCTACTAATCTGTATCCAGTGGTGCTGTCATCAAAGAATGACTGACGCAGCCCGATCGCCCTTTCCAAGCGATCGATCAACCACGCATCGTCCAGTTCAAAAGGCGGTTCGGTCGCACAGATTCGCACCACGATCGGATGGTCGGGACTGTAAATACCGGTTGCCACGATCTCGCCGCGCCGACCAATGACCTTTGCTACGGTACCTGATGATGCAGGCGGAGATTCGATTGAGTCCGAATAAAGCCACGCGTGGCCTTGCTTCATCGCGCGAACAAGATCCTTTTGCAGCGAGAGCTTAATGGCGTTGCCTTGGCGAACTAATCTCATTGCGGTCCCATCACGAAGCCAGCCAGAGGAGCAGTAGCGCTAGCAGGATGAATACGAGGATAGCTCCCACGACCATCGCGACGACTCGCTTGCCCGACCATGGTTTTTCGCCAATGGTCTTTCCGGTCTGGCCGTTGACCAAGAAACGATAAACCTTGTCCTTGTAGCGGTAACTGAGCACATGCACGGGCAACAAAATCAAGTCGCTATCGTTCACGTCGATGTCGGTGGCGACTGCCAGGTTGCTGCTCGTGTCTCCCGGCAAGAAGTAGCCGATTTCTTGGATTTGCCGTTGGCGGAATTCATCCATCGTCTGCTGGGCCGCTGATTGGCGATCGATCGATGCTTCTTCAGCCATCCACCCGGCTAAAAAGTGAGGTCGGTAGCGCTGAAGCGCCGAGAGTTGGTACGGCTGGATTGCACGGGCCTCCTGCATCGTGATGCCGCGAGTACCTGAGACGAGAAAGCCGTAGTAATAGCGATGATGCTCGCCGCTGAGCGGAAACCACTCTGTCTCTTGAACCGTTCGAGTGCGGGTAACCGTTCGCCCTTGGGAGTCTTTGGTAATATAGGTTTCGGTTCGCAACCAATGTTCACCGACGTTTGCCGACCAGCCGCTCTGTGCGAACATCGAAAAGTGCCAAAACGGCAGATACACGCCTCGCTGCTTCTCAGCGATCGACGCTTGAGCCAAATCGCCCGGTCGATACCAAGCGTTCTTACCCAGCCACTGAATAAATTTCTCTTTGGCATCATCGGCTGTCACGGCAAAACCAATGACGAATTCAGGCCGAGGGCGATCTGCGCTCAGAGGCAGTTCGATCACGACAGCCGTATCGCAGAACGGACAAACATAGCTTCTCGCGTCGATACTGGTGGCAACCTCCGCACCACAGCCTTTGCACTTCATCACGCGATCGGGCAGGGCAGTGCGGTGACTGCCGCTAAGCCCTTGCACGACGACCGGTTCGTTGGACTCCTCAAAGTGTGCTCCGCAGGCGACACAATATCGCGCCGACCCCTCGCGCGGTGCTCCGCAGGCCGAACAAGGCGTACCCACCGGCAGTTTTTCTAGACTTTCCTGGACATCGACTCGAATGATTCCCGCGTTCTCGTTCCATTCGACGCGATTGCCGGAAACCAATTCCGCTTCGACAATTTCGTCTGCGATCACCGCGCTTTGTTGGGTTTTGTTGCTCATCGATCATCGAAAGTCGGGTGCTTAACGAAAAAATTCATGGATGAATTATAGTCGATTCCTATCTGGCTCTCACGCACGCGCCGTCTAAGGCGAACCCACCGAAAAAAATTTCAACCTGCTTTGACCTCGGCACCGCTTTTCGAACCCCAAGAAACTAAGCTCGCACAAAACGACGAACTTTGAAGGATAACGGCTCTGTACCTCTGTGTTTCAACAAAGGGTGCAACTCTGATTTGCTCAGGCGAGAAGGAGCTGGGCGCCACTTTCATTAACCCATCCAATTTTCGGTCAGATCGTTTCTCCCGCTGCGTAAGTGTCTTACTCAGTCGCTTAATTTCGATTACGATTTGAAGTCGAGAGTTCAAAAATCGCCAAAAAAAAGTCACTGTTCTCGCTCCGAATGCAATGTGGCCTTCTCGCTCCCGCGAGAAGAGGCTCATCTCACGGAGCGAGATAGCTACAAATTGAAACGCCCCGCAGACGACAAACTAAAATCCGACAAGGTCCAATGAGCCAAGCTACCTATCGCGTATCACTCCAAAAAGAACAACTCGTTTTCAGCGCGGCGCATTTCATTACCTTCGCCGGAGACATTTGCGAACGCCTGCATGGGCACAATTATGGCGTCCGAGGTGAAGTAGAAGGGCCATTGGACGAAAATCAATATGTCATCGATTTCATCGCCTTCCGCGACAACCTGGCAGAGATTGTGAAACACCTCGATCATCACGTCCTATTGCCGACCGAGCATCCGCTAATTCGAGTACATCACGAAGGCCCTGAAACGATCGCTACGTTTCGAGACCGCCGCTGGATATTTCCCACCGAGGACTGCGTAATGCTGCCCATCGCCAACACGACTGCGGAAAAGATCGCTTGGTGGATTGCCGCGCAATTGAAAGATCGCCTGAAAGATCGACTTGCGTCGCTCGATTGGCTGGAGATATCTGTCGATGAGAATCATGGCCAGTGGGGACACTGCCGAGTGGATTGGGAATAGCTGGCCCAAGGCTTAATAAACAAACCCAGCTCTATTGTTAGAGCTGGGCTTCAAAATGGAGGCGAAATAATTCGACCTTAATCTTTCAAAATGAATTATGCTCGACGACGTCGAACGAACAAGCCAGCAACGGCCAAACCGACTAGCGAAGCTGTGCCTGGTTCTGGAACTGCGTGAATTTGGAAAGCAACGTCGCCGGTGCCTGTAAACACTTGGAAACCATTGCCATCAAAAAAGTCAGCCGCGATTTGGTCGTTGGCAACTGCAGCCGCGATATTCCAAGCGTAGGCATCATCGCCTGGACTAATATTGATGGAACCGACTGAGAGCCAGTAGCCGCCAGCACCGACGGCAACGGGTGCTGAGAAGTTTACTGTATGATAGTAAATGTCTTGGCCAGCGATTCCAAATCCATCAAAAACTGGATTGGTATTGGCAGTCGTGAAGGTTTCGGAATAGACCGAAGCACCCACGGCACCTGCGTTGTCAGCGAACACTTCGACAACGAAATCGGAAAAATTCGACAAATCAGGGAAGATGAAGAATTCACTTCCACCCCAAAAGCTCACGCCGGTAATCGTTGTTGCCGCACCCAACGAAAAGTCATCGGCAACGCGCTGTGAATAAAATTGGCCTGGGACCCCGTCGGAAAAATATCCCCCAAGCGATAAGTCCGGCAACTGTTCATAAACCACGTCAGCCGTGACTGATGTGCATGCTGCCAGTCCGAACAGAACCGCAGTCGCTAATCGTAAAGTCTTCATTAGTTGTAACCTCCACCTAGGTACCGTACGTTTGCTGCAACACCAACCGCCCACGTACACGTTGGGCAATACTCAAATGCCGCATTAAAGTCAAAGTCTAGTTATCCAATAACTCTTGTCAACTAGCCTGCGGAGCACCCCAAGTTTGGGGGGCCATGGACGGCTCTTGCAGAGCCTACGCCAACGTCGCAATGCGCCTCTGCTCGGCGCGAACGTGACCTTGTCAAAGTCCTTGGAAGGGCAGGTTGCACCGAAAAATAAGACAATTCCACCTGCCGACGAACTATCGCTTTCGAGATTTAGGGTTTTGACTGACGGGTTTGGGCACGTATTTGAATTGCCCGCGATTTTCGTTGGCAACCTGTTGCATGAAACTCAACCCGCTGTCGGAATGATAGGCGATCGCGTTGATCGGGACGCGAACGATCTGGCCTTCGACGATATCCGACACTCGATTTTCATTTCGCAGCATCTTGAAAATGTAGTCTTGAACCCCTGTCGTCATTTCGCCGTCGGTCAAATAGAAGATGGCGTCCGGTTCGAGTTCCAGAGCCGCTTTGATCACGTCGGACTGGCCACCGCCTGGACCCACTTGAAGCATACCAAGCCAGTTTACGGTAGTCTGTAAATTCTCTTTCGTCGCATACAGTCCGGTTCGGGCTGGTTGGTTGGTCTCTGGATCGATTACTCGATTCAACTCGTCTCGATTGTAGAACATTACGTAGTAACGTTGTTTTTCCGACAATGAAGTCAGTGATCGAATCAATTCGGCGCGGGCGGCTTCCCATGCACCGCCCTTCATGGAGGCCGAGCCATCAATCAGAAAACAAAAGAAGCCGCCGCTTGCGGACGCTCCGAAAAATTGTGCCCCCAGATTCTTCGGTGCCCGCATACTCATCGCAGCCGTAGTTGACATGGCTGATGGCATCTTGATCATTGTGGACGAGACGTTTGTCGGCTCAAGATCGGATGACTGAACCGCGATATCTCCAAGGGCTGGCAAGTCAGAATCAAACGTCGGTTGAAAATTGCTTGTCGGGGTTTCGATCTGCTCGGCAGCGTCCTGGACGTCAACGTTGCTGACCACTTCGATACTCTCTGCAATCGGTTCCGGCGATTCACTTGCTTCAAATTGCAAGATGCCACCCAGTTGCGGGATAGCCACGGTTACCAGCGCCAAGTCCGCGATCAAAAACAAGTGGAACAGCGTGCTGATCATCATCCCGCGCAGTTGCCAACGTGAATTCTGTTTAGCTCGCCGGCTGGATGTCGCCTCCGGCAGGGAACCGAACTCCTTAAGATTCAGTTCTTTAACGAGGGGTTTCGGTTGCGATTGCGAGTGAGGCTGAGGCTTCCCAAGTTTTTGCTTCTTGCTGACCACTATGGGCTTTGAGGTGAGCGCATTGTTGCCCGTCGGTGTCGCTTCAACCGGAGAGCCAACCGCATTGGATTTGTTATTGGCTCCGGCAAAATCTGTTTTTTGAGGGGCGGGCGTCGAATCAGGCTGCGCGTGCGTTTCATCATCGCGATCCTCATGGACCAACTCTGAAGTGAGCTCAACATGCGGCAAGACGTGTGGCGTGACAACGTCTATCGGACCCGTATCGACTGCGATGGTCTGCTTATTGATGGCTAGCCACTGCCGCAGGGCCATCGTCTGACCACGCCGCGCTTGTGCAAGAGCCGCCTCCAATTCAGCCCGCCTGGTCTGCGCCGCGATTAACTCGACTTGCTTAGATAATACCGCCAGCGCTCGCACGCCTTGGTCTACAATTTGGTGGCTATCGCGATCACCGGCAAGGTCCATCGAGTTGGAATGTGATTCGTCCATTCAGCGATATCCTGCCCAAACAACTGGAAGGAATGAAAACCTGCGACCATTCGCATTGTTGCTATCAATTCAGCTAGTTTCGCTTCAGACGGGCGGATTGTCAAATCGCCCTTGGCCCGCCTTATGCCCATCTTCTATAAACATCAGGTAACCAACAGTTTCATTGGCCCTGTGGGGGATTTTGACGATGTTCACTGAGCAAAGCATTCGAATTTACCCATGGTCTATTCGCATTCTGATTGCAGCGATGCTGTGCGCCACAACTGCAACCGCCCGTGGACAAGACGATGTGCCGAGCCTCCAGGGCAGTCCAACCCTGCGCACGCGACCGTCCGGCGCCGTGCCCCAGCTTCCCAGCGATGCTGGCCAATACTGGCAAGAGTATGATTTGCGACCCTACACGAAAGAACTCAACCAAGTTGATCGTCCGCATCAAGCCGTGATCGATTGGGTGCTTCGCGAAACCGGTTCCGACGCATGGTTCACTGATCCATTCGGATTCGTCAACGCCGATCGAGATACATTGCGCGTCTACCACAACGAGCGAATGCAAGAAGTCGTCCAGCGCGTCTATGAACGCTTCGTCAACGGTACAACCGCCCCTCAGCTTTATGGCATGCGGTTCATGGCCCTAGGCAATCCGAACTGGAGGACGCGAGCCATTTCATTGATGCGCAGCCAACGCGCTCAATCACCCGGAGTTCAAGCTTACCTCGTGACCAAAGAGAATACCGCCCTCCTGCTAGCGCTGCTCCGAGGGAGAAGCGATTTCCGTGAATTGAGCGCGGCAGATCTTGTCGTCCACAATGGCCAGATTCAAGCCTTCGAACAACTTCGCGGTCGTAACTTCGTCGAGAGCCAATCTCCGGTAGCCAGCACCTTCCCACCCTACATGCCAGTGACTGGAGAGATCAAAGAAGGTTACCAGCTTCAGCTCAGCCCGCTGCTGACCGTGGATCGGCAAACCGTTGATTTGGTCGTCAAATGCAACATCGATCAAGTCGAACGGCTCACCAACGTGAGCCTCGAAATGCCAACCGCTACAGGCCAGACATTCAATACACAAATTCAGGTACCGCACGTTGTGAGCTGGCGATTGCACGAACGATTCACATGGCCGAGCGACCAGGTTTTGGTCTTGAGTTGCGGCATCGTTGCAGCTCCGGAAGGCACGCCCAACAACACATTGCTCGGCCAAGGCAGCAGCATCTTGGGATTGAACCGATTGATCCCAGGGGCGGTGGGCAATCGCGCCGAAGCCCTTCTGCTGATTGAATACAAAGGCGATGCTGCGGGACGAGTGGCTACGAATCAACCGATCGGCACAGCCCCGGCTCCAACCAGTCCCATTAGTCGGGGCAGGTACTAAGCCCCAATCGGAAAATCTCGGTCGACGACCTGATAGAACTTCTCCTGCGTGTCGACGTGCGCGATATTACTGCGGAAATTTCGCGCGCCTGGCATGCCCTGAGCATAGCAGCAAGCATACTTCCGCATGAGCTGAGTCCCTTTGTGCTCGCCGAAGCGTGCAACGACCAATTCATAATGCCGCACCATACAGGCCCGCTGGTCCTGCAGACTTGGATCGGGCGGAATGGGTTCGCCTCGAATTGCCGCAGCGGCCTGAGCGAAAAGCCATGGTCGACCCAGGGCGGCTCGAGCGATCATCACACCGTCGACTCGGAAGTGCTTGAAGGCGTGAACCACTTTCTCCGCCGAATCTAAATCGCCGTTGCCGATGAGCGGAATGTTTTTCAAGTGATCTTTGAGGGACGCGATCCGATCCCAGTCGGCGCTGCCCTTAAAATATTCTTCGGCAGTTCGGCCGTGGACTGTCAGCGCGGAGGCTCCGGCTTCTTCGACGATTCTGGCAATTTCAGCTGGATTGGCACAACGCCGCGTGCAACCGAGGCGAATCTTGGCGGTCACCGGAGTTGGCCGGCACGCCTTAACCAATTGACTGATGATGGCGTACATCCGCTCGGGTTGCTTGAGTAGATAGGAGCCCGAATGGGCTCGCTGCGTGACCTGCCGGACGGGGCATCCAAAATTGATGTCGACCACGCTGACATGATACTCTTCGACCAAACGTCGACCGACTTTGGCCATCACGTCGGGATCGTTGTCCCAGATTTGAACCGCCAGCGGACGGGATTCGTCACGCACACCCCACAGACGATCGGGATGCTCGGCTTCGTGTTCGTCCAACCAAACAAATCCGCGAGCGTTGACCATCTCGGTCGCCTGCAATCCGACTCCGCCATATTCGCGAACAATCTGCCGGAACGCGTAATTCGTAAAGCCCGCCATAGGAGCTTGCAGAATTGGCGGGTCGACAACCAAGGGACCAATCTTGAGCGGCGCGATTTTCGGTCGCCGTTCAACAAGATCGAGCCGCGCCGACTTGTCGGCTTGCGGAATTGCCAGAGTCGAGCGTCGTACCATAGTTCTACGCGCACAAGCGCTCAGCCTGCCAAGGAGAGAAGGGGGGGGTTAACTGCTGGGTAGTTGATGCCCTAGCTTGTCGCGTTTCGTATCGAGATACGTTTGGTTGTACGGATTCGGGCGGCTGACGATTGGCACTTGATCGACGACCTTTAAGTCGAACCCGCGGAAATTGAAGGCTTCCGTTTTCTTAGGGTTGTTCGTAAGAAGGCGTATCTCGGTCAAACCCAAATCTTTCAGGATCTGAATGCCGATTCCATAGTCGCGCATATCGGCTTTGAATCCGAGAGCATGGTTGGCTTCGACCGTATCCATGCCCTGTTCCTGCAGCGAGTAAGCCTGAATTTTGCGAGCCAGCCCAATACCGCGACCTTCTTGCGGAAGGTAGACCAGCACTCCGCGACCTTCCTGAGCGATCATGGAGAGAGCTTGATGCAATTGATCTCCGCAATCACAGCGAAGCGACTGCAATAAGTCGCCCGTAAAACAACTGCTATGCATGCGAACCAGCGGCGGTGGCAAACCGGGCGTAGTCAGGTCACCCATCGTGATCGCGATCGGTTCCTGGGCCTCGTATTGGACGTCATAAACCACGACTTCAAAGTGACCCAACTTGGCGGGCAACTGGGCATGAGCACTTCGCGAGATGAGTTTTTCGCTCACGCGTCGGTGCGCGATCAATTGCTCGATCGTAATGATTTCAAGGTGATGTCGCTCGGCGAGTTCAAGCAGCGCATCGCGCGTCGCGCGATCGCCCGAACTATCGAGAATCTCCGTCAGCACGCCGACGGGTGCCAGCCCAGCCATGCGAGGTAGATCGACAGCGGCTTCCGTGTGGCCCGCACGCCGCAGCACGCCACCCTCGCGCGCCAACAGTGGGTAAACGTGCCCAGGGCGAACGAAGTCGGCAGGGGTCGAATTCGCATTGGCCATTTGCCGAATCGTTTCGGCTCGCTCTTGGGCCGTGATGCCCGTCTTGCAGCCGGCGTGATCGATGGGGGTCAGAAAGGCGGTTTGCAGCGGTGCGTTGTTGTTGTCGACGACTGGCTTGAGCTGCAAGCGTTCGCAGGTCGACGGCACGATTGGACAACAGAGCTGCCCTCGCCCGCTGAGCATGAAATTGATCGTCGCAGATGTCGCTAGTTCCGCAGCGCAGATAAAATCGCCTTCGTTTTCGCGGTCCTCCGCATCCAAAACGATGACGACTTCGCCCCGGTGGATCGCATCAACGGCGGCTTGGATTGTACTGAATTCTTTGGCCATAATTGGATTGTATCCCATCATGGCGGTGCTGTGAACTGAGAACGGCGTTGAATTGGAAACATCCCAAGGGACTAGGAGCCGTCCTGCGAAATACTCTATACCTTTGGATCCATATCGCGAAACAACGTTACAAAGTTCGTTTCAAGCTCTCGATCGAACCTCGAAAGCCATTCGTTAATGTACGCTCGATCGATATCTGGATTCTTGTAGATCACGTACCGAATATCTTCGATATCCCGAGGCCGGGATGCGACCAGCTTGTGGATAACCAGATCCTCGACCGAAATGTAGTTGACCGCAACTCCGCCCATCTCGAGTCGATTTGCCCGGCCAATTGCAAGGCGTTCGTATTCGGATAGGGCGAATATAAAATCGATGCGAATCCCCGATTCCGCGTCCTGTACTGGCAATACGAAGGTCTTCCTTAAGAAATACTCAACGTCTGGAACAATAGAAATTAACTTCGAATGCTCCAAGACCTGCGTCAGTTTGCCGTGATCGGCAGGATCCAATCCGAGCGAAACGTCGATGTCCTCGGTCATTCGGGCTTTGCCATAGCGGAGTACCGCTTGGCCTCCAACCAACATGTACTCAATGCGATTCTCATCGAGCAGGATTGCGATCTTCCGGATCAGTTTTTCGAATTGCATTGAAAATCTTGGCTACTCGGGTGTGGACCTCAATGCCTTCCAGCGGGTCGCCTGAGGAAAGGGCGTTCATGCTTCGAGCTTGTTCATACATGGCGTCAAACATTTTGAGGTTGTGCTCATACGAGGCGTGCTGTTTCGCGTACTCCAACTCAAAGGCTTCAAATACCGACCAATCTCTTTTCGCAGACATCGTACTTTACAGCTTGTAAACTCTTCAACGGAACCCAGCTCCGATTCAATCCTGATTGTCCTGTCAGAAACGGATTTCGCCCGCATGGCCATTTTTGAAATCCGGGACGTCTGCTAAATCGGGCCGAAGCGATTTGCCGAACGCGAAATCTAGGTTCGACGGCGACGATGAGTCAAACAACCCAAGGCAGCAGCGAAAAACGCCAACCCAACAGGTTCAGGCACCGTGTTTACTTGGACCGAAACATTATCCAGCCGAGCGTCGAAGTTGGTGAAGCCAAAAAAGAAACCCGGTTCAAACGTCGAGATTCGGAACTCGTCGACTCCGGCCAGCACGGATGCAAAGCTCGCGCCCGGCGGCAGGATCGTCTCAAATGTATTCGGGTCCTCATCGCCAAATCCGATCCAGCCCAATGGCAACGCGCCTTGAGTGACATCGTCGATGGTCACGTCCAAGTGCGTCCAATCGGAAGTGGATGCGGCTGAGATCGATCCCAACGTATACCATAATCCCGACGGCCCGCTGGGTCCTTGGATGTCCCGATCGACCAAGACGACTCCTAAATTGCGTGAAACTTCCGAACCAAAAAACGTGATTGAATCGACTTGAACGTCAAGTCCGAACACGACGCTCGAAGCTGCTGAATAATCGCCTAAGAAATTGGGGTTCATCGGCCCATCTTCCTGGCCCGTTCGAATCTCAATGCCAAACGTTTCCAGAAAAAAATGTGCATTACCGCCAGGGTTGCCATCACTGGCTTCAAAAAAAGCGTTGCCTGTAAACCCGTCATCCGAACCGCCATCAAAACCAACGACTGTACTGGCGGGCTGCGCGTACGCCCTGGACACCCCCATCGATCCGAGGATGCCGATAGTCACGACAACTGCCAACCATACTGTGGAACTCAAAATGTTTCTGTTCATTGGATTCACCCCGTTGAAGAAAGTGCATGCAGGCAATGTTCGAATCTCACAAGATTTCCCGCACCAGACCGCTTTTAGGCGAGCGGCAGTTGAAAGGTTACCATCACAACCCGAAGCGTGAGCGAGGGGCGGCCCCTCGCTCACGCTTCGGGTTGGTATTTTAATTTCCGCCGCTCGCCTTACACGACGCCGATGACTTGAAACCTTTGTAAAAGATAATTGATTTGAGCGGGATAGTCAAAATGCTCAAGAAGAATGGCGCGGCGTCGCCGCCGTTTTTCAAAATAGGAGCTATCTGGTAAACTGGGGGCTTCGTTAAAATTGCTTGAACCTTTTGGGTGTTCAATTGTCCGAAATTGCAACCAGCTTAAAGCGCCTTTACATCGAAACCGTTGGCTGCCAGATGAATGTCCTGGACAGCGAAATGGTCGTGGCGAGCTTGCGCCGTCAAGGTTACGATCTTGCCAGCCGACCTGAAGAGGCCGACACGATTCTGTTCAATACGTGCAGCGTCCGCGAACACGCGGAAGAAAAGACCTACAGCCAACTTGCGCATCTGAAGCGACTCAAGCTCGAACATCCCGAAAAAATGATCGGCGTCATGGGCTGCATGGCACAGAAGGACCAGCGATTGGTCTTTGAACGCGCCCCCTATGTCGACTTGGTGGTTGGCCCAGGTCAATTGCATCGCATTCCGGAACTGCTGGGCAACATTCAAGCGGGCCAAGGTCCTCAGATGGCGGTCAGCCTAGGACGCAAGGATGGCTCGCAAGAAGAAATTCGCCGCAGCCACGAGACGTTCGATCCACTTCGCGATCCGACGATGCGCCCGACTCCGTACCAAGCGTACCTGCGAATTCAAATCGGCTGCGACAAATTCTGTACCTACTGTGTGGTACCGAACACTCGCGGTCCCGAGCAAGGGCGCCCGCCGGATCAGATCGTCCGCGAAGCTCAAGTCCTCGCCGACCAGGGTTGCAAAGAAATCATCCTGCTCGGTCAAACCGTCAACAGTTATCGATTCGTCGATGGGAGCATTGACACTCGCTTGGCCGATTTGCTGGAACAGATTCACGCCATCGACGGCATTGAGCGAATCAAGTTCGTGACGAATTATCCGAAAGATATGACGCGGCGACTCTTGGAAACCGTTCGCGATTTGCCGAAGTGTTCGCCCTATCTGCATGTGCCGCTTCAAAGCGGCTCCGATGCAGTTCTCAAGCGCATGAAGCGCGGATACACGGTCGCTGATTACCTTGAAATGTTCGAGCGCATCCAAGAGATCGTTCCTCAAGCCGCCATCTCAAGCGACTTCATCGTCGGCTTTTGCGGCGAAACGGATGACGAATTTCAAGCTACTGTCGAAATGGTCCAGCACTGTCGATTCAAGAACAGCTTTATCTTTCAATACTCAGTGCGGCCCGGTACCAAAGCCGCGACATTGCTTGAGGACGATGTGCCCCACGAAGTCAAACAGCGCCGCAACCAAGAGCTGCTGGCTCTTCAAAACGCCATCTGTCAGGAAGATAACCTGCGATTCCTCGGCCAGCGAGTCGAAGTTTTGGTTGAAGGCCCCAGCAAGTTGTCGGTCCGGCGCGGCGAGGCCGGCCCGCTGCGTCAAATGACAGGCCGAACGCACTGCGATCGCATCGTCGTCTGGGACGGCAACCAGCGCCAAGCCGGACAGCTTTGCTCCATCCTCATCCATGACGCAAGCAGCCACACCCTGTTCGGTTCCATCGAAACAGCCGAAGTGACGGTCCAACAACTGACCATGCCAGTTCTCCGGTAGCCGCGTTCGGCTGCTACGGCGCTCCAGCTTGCACCAAAGGTCGATCCTTCGCCCATTGTTCTCCGCTTCTGGCCTGAAGGGCCAAAACAAATCAGCCTGAGGCAGAGCATAGTCCCGGCTTTGCGGGACGAAGCGCCGCCCCAGGTAACGTGGCACCATATTCAAAAGCCCTGATTGGGCGAGACAGGCATTATCCACCTATGCCGTCCAACGGTCGCATCAATATTGAACATGCACACAAGTCTATCTGAACCGACCCATCGAGTAGTGCTCGGTATTGAGATGCGGTTTTTCGCCCAAGATCATCTCCTTCAACAATCGCCCCGAACCAGTTGCAGTGCTAATGCCCAACATGCTGTGGCCGGCACAGATCCAGACGTTCTTCAGCGCTGGGCTTCGGTCGATAATTGGCCTGCTGTCCCAAGTCATCGGTCGCCAACCAAACCATCGCTCCTGGATGGGTTCGCACATCGGATCATGCAAGTATCGCTCTGCTGACGCCCTGAGCAGTCCCAGTCGCCTTTCAAGGATGGAGGTGTCATAACCCACGAATTCCATCGTCGACCCGATCCGATACTTGTCTTTCATGGGTGTGATGGCCACATGCGTGTCTTCAAAGATCATCGGAATCTTGGGCATGTGCTTGGGTGCGGGCATGGTGATTGAATAACCCTTCCCAGGTTGAATCGGGATTTTGCAACCCAACTCATGGTTGAGAAAGGGCGTCCAGGCTCCGGTCGCAACGACAAATAGGTCGGCAGACAATTCTTGGTTGTTTTCGACATCCGCGCGATCACGCAAATCAGATCTCGCGCACACCGCCGCATGAGCGACTCCATTCTGCCTGGCAAAGGACTTGACTTCAGTTCCTTCCAGGATTTTGACACCGCAACGCTCGAGGTTGGATCGCAACGACGACATCAACAAATCGGGCCGTACGTGGCAGTCCTGTTCATAGTACCAAGCTCCGGCAACGACCGGTTTGATTGCAGGTTCCAGTTGAACAAGGGCATCGCAATCGAGTCGCTTGGCGCGTACTCCAAACTCTTCGCAAATGAGTCGTTCTGTTTTCGCGTAGGCTTCGAACTCTTTGGGTGATTCGTAGACGAACAAGTTGCCAACTGGCTGCCACTGGCAATCCAATTCACCGTCCGCGACTCGCTGACGATAGAGATTCAGCGACGATTGCAGCAGAGCATGGATGCCCTGAGCGGATTCGAGCATATCGCGGTGATTGCATCGCCTTGCAAATCGCCAGAACCAACGTAGGGCTTCTATTGAGAAGCGTGGCTTGACGGCAAAAGGCGAATTGGGTTTGAGCATTGACTTGAGTGAATGCGAGATCGCTCCCGGCCTGGCCAATGGCAATACGTGGCTCGGAGAGATATAGCCGCAGTTGCCATGCGAACAGGCCGCACCAAATCTAGCCTGATCGACTAGCGTCACGTCACATCCGGCCTGCGATAGCTCCCAGGCGCACATTCCGCCGATGACTCCTCCGCCGATCACGACGACACTTGGATTGGATTTCACTGAACTAGACCTGTGCAAAACGGATCATTTGGATGGAACAATAGGGTCGACTCAGCGCAAACGAAGGCTGAACCCGTAATCGACGGCACTATCGTGGGAGCATTGCCGGCTCGATAGTCTTGCTGTTCGGTCTGAGCCAATTCATAGCTGCCGATGAACAAGCTGCCCACGATACTTTCCTGCCGCCACAATTCACCTGGAGCAAGTTTGCCCTCGGCGGCCAAGCAAGCCAGCTTGGCACTGGTTCCGGTACCGCACGGAGACCGATCATAGGCTCCGCCTGGGCAAAGCACGAAATTCCGATTGTCGTTCAGGGGGTCCACGACAGGTCCAAACAGCTCCACGTGATCAATCCAGGCACCGTCCGCACCCGTGATACCGTTCCGCTCCAACTGCTCTCGAATCCGCAAGCAGAACTCGGTCAATTTTCCAGTTCGCTCCAAGGACAGGGTTCCCGTAAAATTCTTGACCAGAAAGAACCAATTGCCACCCCAGGCTACATCGCCAACGACTTGTCCGTAGTCCGCCACATCCAGGATCACATCCGATCGATATCGAAAGCTGGGCACGTTCTGAATAGTCACGTGACCATCGCGCTGCAGGTCGGCCGTTACAAGTCCCACGGGAGTATCTATTCGGTGCAAGCCTGCCTCGATTCGCCTCAGATGCTGCAAAGTGACCATCAACCCAATCAGACCATGGCCGCACATGCCCAAGTAGCCCAGGTTGTTGAAAAAAATAATTCCGGCGGTGCACTCGCTTTGATGGGGCCGGCAAATTAGCCCACCCACGATCACATCATTGCCCCGAGGCTCGTTGACTACAGCCCGGCGAATATGATCAAACGAGTCTCGAAATCTGCGCAATCGTTCCGACAGCGGACCATCGCCCAAATCCGGGCCGCCTTGGACAATGATCCGAGTGGGTTCTCCACCCGTATGTGAATCAATAACTCGAATCGGATTCATGTTGAGGCTGATCGTTGTTGAGCGTTGATCGTTGGTTGCATACTTTCTGAATTGCCTGCACAGGCTTATTCAGCAACGGCAAACGGATCGTACACTCGCTCCGATCGTTGAGCGCCACGGTCCAACACAAAGTATTTCAGGCCGACTATGATAGCATCGCCAGATTGAATTCGATACGCTTGGCCTTCAGCCGTTCCACAACCTTCAATTGACAGACCGTTCTAAAAAGATGCATGGCTATCCAGTCAACGCTGGCTATCGCCTTTGCAAACAAACCGACTTGGATAAGCTACTCAAGCGGGCTGACAAGGCCGAGAAAGCAGTCAGTATGTAGCGGCATTGAGAGCACTGAAAACAATGAAAATTGACGCACTCGACCTCTCGACGCTTTCCAACCACTTGTGGGAATCCGCCGACAATCTGCGCGGCCGCGTCGATGCTGCTGATTTCAGAACATACATCTTGGTGCAGGCACGCGGTGTCTGGCAGACAAGTTCGTGGTACCAGAGCCAGTCGAAGGAAGCCCTCGGTGCGTCGCTTCGTGAGGCTGGCCATGGCAAATAGGCTTCCGACACCAGAACCGAAATTGTGTCACTATTTCGTCGATGAAGCGGGCGACCCGATCTTGTTCAACCGACGTAAGAAGATCGTGGTGGGCACCGAAGGTTGTTCCAGGTACTTCATGCTTGGATTGGCGTACGTGATGTACCCCGAGGCACTTGCCGCCGAATTAGTCGAGTTACGCCTACGATTGCTTGACAATACTTACTTGAAGCAAATTCCTTCCATGCAACCGGGCGGGCGTAAAACGGCGGTGGCCTTTCATGCGAAAGACGATGCTCCCGAAGTGCGCAAGGAAGTTTTTCAATTAATTATGCGGCATGACATGAAATTCTTCGCGGTCGTACGAGACAAACATGCCGTGGTTAGTTCAGTGCGGCATCGCAATG